>Ga0105051_10000354_pt1 | contig 62523 bp, 60 predicted proteins | sample FRY02_FD_78383 | JGI IMG/M metagenome (GOLD analysis project Ga0105051, IMG submission 78383) | Freshwater microbial communities from Lake Fryxell liftoff mats and glacier meltwater in Antarctica - FRY-02 (megahit assembly) | ecosystem: Environmental > Aquatic > Freshwater > Ice > Glacier... | reverse complement strand
GCGATCGGAGGCACTGAGCAGCTTCGGGCCCGCACTCCAACGCAGTTGTGCGCAGGCAACATCAGGGGCAGAGGGGAAGCTGAGGCAGATGATCCCGCCCTTCTTCAGTTCGATGTCGAGCGCATTGCTGTTGCCCGTTAGCAGTTGGGCGGCGAGCATCGACAGGTTGGGTTCGTGCCCGACGAGGGCGACCGTTGCGACGTCGGCTTGCTCGCGCAGTACGGCGAGTGCGGGTGCGACTCCAGCAGACGCTCCGAGTGCATCACAGAGTTCTGGTTCGGGCCAACCCGCCTCGCTCTGCAAGATCAGCGCTGTCTGTTGCGCCCGCAGGTACGGGCTCGTCAGCACACGATCAACGTGGGGGATAATCGTTTGCAGGTGTTGAGCGATTTGGACGAAGCGGCGCTGGCCGGCTTTCGTCAAGGGGCGTTGCGCGTCGTCGGCCCAGCGCGACGCATCGCGACCCTCGGCGACGGCATGGCGGACGAGGTAGACCTCCATTGCGCTGCGCGGCCTAGCCGTCCAACCCGAGGGAGGCGAGCGCGGCCAGACAGATGGCCTCGTCCTCAGCACTGAGCGCGCCGCTGACACCGAGCGCGCCGATCAGCTCGCCGTTTTTGCGGATTGCGACCCCACCCGCAAAGACGATCATGCGGCCACCCATCGCGTTGGCAAAGCCCCAATCACCATTGCCCGGCAGGCTAATCTCGGCCATCTCGCCCGTGCGACACTGCCACATCGCCGACGAGAACGCCTTGTCCGTTGCGATCGGCAGTGCGCCCAGCGGAGCCGTGTCCATGCGGCCCGAGGCGACGATGTGGCCAGCACGATCGCTAACAACAGCCGCGATCTGAAGGTCCATGCCGGCGGCGGCGGTGTGCGTGGCACGCACGATCTCTAGCGCCAATTCGACGTTGACATCGCGACCCTCAACAAGTTCGCTCATCGTGTTTTCTCCCTAGGTTCAGCCGGCGATGGGTGACCGGCTGAGGAGTGGACCCGGGCGGGATCGAACCGCCGACCTCCTGGGTGCGATCCAGGCGCGCTCCCAACTGCGCTACGGGCCCGTGGGGGCGGAGAGTACCCGCTCCGTTGTGAGCGGCGACGCGAGTGCGCCGCCGCGGTGGTGCTTAGGACGAGAAGTCGACCTTGACGGGCTCGCGGTCGGCGGCTTCATCGAGCTCGAAGAACTCCCGGATCGAGAAGCCAAATGGGCCTGCCACCACGACGCCAGGGAACTGCTGGATCTTGGTATTGAAGATCTGCACCGCACTGTTGTAGAGCCGACGCGACCCGGCGATCTGGTCTTCCGTATTCGATAGCTCGGTCTGCAATTGCGTAAACGACTCCACGGCGCGCAGCTGCGGATACGCCTCAGCGATTGCGAACAGCCCGCCGAGCGCCTGGCCGAGCACGCCCTCTGCCTTGGCCGATTCGCCCGGAGTCTTGGCGCCCATCGCGGCAGCGCGCGCGTTCGTAACCTTCTCGAAGGTCTCGGTCTCGTGCGCTGCATAGCCCTTGACCGTCTCGATCAGATTCGGGATCAGATCGTGTCGGCGCTTAAGTTGCACATCGACACCACTCCACGACTCGTCGCACGTGTTGCGGGCCTGCACGAGTCCGTTGTAGACGACTACAAGGATCAACGCGAGGACGATAACGATGCCGATGATGATCAGAGCGATGACCACAGAAGAACTCCCTTACGAGTGATTAGACGCATACTAGTACGAGTCCGCTAGTTGTGGGAAAAGTCGCTGCGCGTTACTCGGCGTACCAATTCGACGAGTCCAGCGACGCCGAGCCCAATCGGTGGTATGGCGATCCATTCGTCGGCACGATGAGCGTGGTCGCCGCGACTGATACCGATGGCGACGGCGGGAATGCCACGTGCGAGAGCGGCATTCGCGTCGGTCGACGCGAGGTGTTCTTCGGCAGGTCCAAGTCCGACTGCGATGCGAGCTGCGTGCGCGGCCGCGATCAGTGGCGCATCAGGTCGATTCGTACCGCCTGGCCGATTGCCGACTTCGCAGATTTCGACCGTGACACCGGCGGGCAGTCCAAGAGCGAGTGCCCGACGGACGCGCGCGTTGGCCGCGTCGGCAATGCGGGCGTCCGCGTGGCGGATGTCGATCAACATTGCTGCATGCTCGGCGATTGCATTGACCGCCGTGCCGCCTTCGACGATGCCAACGTTGAGTGTCGCTGGCGGCGCGGTCGTCAAGAGTCGGTCGCCGGCAGCAAGCAGCGCGTGCACTGCGCTACCACGCCCACGGTCGCTCCAGGAGTGTCCGCCGGGGCCAACGAAGTCGACACGAAGTCGAACCGATGCGATGCCGCCGATGCTAAGCGAGTCCACGCCATGTCCCTCGATCGCGATCAGCGCGTGCACGGACTCGTGGTCGAGCAAGGCAGTGACACCACTCAAATCGCCGAGACCCTCCTCGCCAACCGTGGCCGCCAGCAGGACGGGCGTGACGGGCGGCTCGCGGACAAGCACGCGCGCCACATGCAGCAGGGCGGCCAGCCCGAGCGCGTTGTCGCCGATGCCCGGCGCGACGAGCCGAGCGCCATCGCGCCGCACGTCGACTGCAGTGAGTCCGGGAAAGACCGTGTCGAGGTGCGCGCACAGGGCTAGTGCGGGTCCGGGGCCTCCGAGTCGCGCAACGACGTTGCCAGCGGTGTCGAATGTGGCCGGTATGTCAGCGTCCATTAGCAGGTCCAGGAATGCCGCTCCACGCTGTTGTTCGGCAAATGTGGGAGCCGGAATCGCACACAGCATGCTGGTTTCGGCGACGATGCGTTCGACGTCGGTTTCCGTTGGGATTTCGCTGCCCGCCACGCGTGGAGCGTACCCCGTGATGTGCAGGTGCGGCTGCGTTCCGACAAAAATCGCGTTTTCGGCTAGACTTCGCACGGTTCAACGGCTCGTGGTAGCCCGACCAGGAAGGTATCTATGTCGGAAAGTCAGACACTCTTCGCCTCTGTCATCGAGGCGCATCTCGCACTCAAGCGTCAAAATGCAAGGCTCGAGCAGGACATGCCGCTCGGGGAATTTATCCCCTCCGACCCCTTTGATAACCATGCCCTCTTTAAGACCGAGGACAGTGCGCGGCTCGAAGAGGAAGAGACGGGTGAGCACCCAGCGGTTCGACTCGAATGGAACGCGGACGAGACCGTGCAAGCCACCGAGGACACCGGGTGGTCCGACACGCAGTCCTCGGGCGAGTTCGACTGGGAGAAGTAAGCGAAGGGCCTAGTGGCCCTTCAACTCTTGGATGCCGTTGCCACCGTCGACAACGAACGGTTGGCCGGTGACGTACGACGCCTCGTCACTGGCGAGGAACGCGACAACCGCCGCGACCTCAGCCGGCGTGCCAGCTCGTCCGATTGGCGTGTAGGCGGCAGCCATGAGTTCGTCCTCCTCAGATGAGGCCGTGTGGATCAGGCCCGGGGCGACCGAGTTGCAGGTAATGCCGTACGGACCCTCTTCGAGTGCCACCGTGCGCATCAGTCCGTCCATGCCGCTCTTTGCTGTCGCGTAGGCGCTGCTACCCGCCACAGACACGAGCGGCCCCGTCACACTCGACCGCATCACGATGCGCCCGTAGTTGTTCGCGCGCATGTGGGGGATGGCTGCGCGTGTCGTATGGACCGCGGTCATCAATGTGATCTCGAGTTGGCGGGACCAGTCGGCGGCTGGCTGGTCTACGAGTGAGCCAGAGGCGAGCGTGTCGCCGGTCTGCACCATGCCCGCGTTGTTGACGAGGATGTCGAGCCGGCCGAGTGTCGCCGCTGCCTCATCGACGAGCGCAGTTGCAGCCGTCACGTCGGTCAGGTCGGCAGTCATGCCCGTCGCATCAAAGCCTGCTTCGACGAGTTCGACAGCCCGCTGGTGGATTCGGTCCGTCGTCGCGGCGAGCACGACGCGAGCACCTTGTTGTGCCAGCAGGTGTGCTGTTGCAAAGCCGATGCCGTCGGACGATCCTGCACCCGTCACGAGTGCGGTCCGGCCGGTCAGTGCAAACGCTTGGGACATGGGATTACGGTAGTTGGTAATCCGGCAGGCTGACGCCAACCGCATCGTCGACGGCAGAGAACCGGCACAATGCGCCGTGCAGGAGTGATCCTGCGCTTGGGGCCATAGCTCAGCTGGGAGAGCACCTGCTTTGCAAGCAGGGGGTCGTCGGTTCGATCCCGACTGGCTCCACCTGAACTGCGTTCGAGATCCGTCCTCTAGTTGTCGGTGGCGAATAAAGGGGTCTGGCTCGGTTTCGTGATGGGGGGGCGGATCCCACAACCCCGCGGTTGTGGCGTCCGCCCATCCCCGCGGTTGTGGGATCCGCCCCCCCATCACGAAACCGAACCAGACCCCTTTGTCCACGCCCGTCACCGGCCGAAGGCGGCTAGGATCGTGCTATCCCACCGCCTGACCCGGAGGTCCCTGATGCCCAAGCGCGTGCTCGTAATCGTCCCGTTCCCGCTCGACGACGAGGGCGTCGCCAATCGGCGCCTACAGGTGTCGGAGATCGATCTTGGCCCTGACATCCAATTCGACTTCGTGCCCGTCAAGGCCGGAGCGGCACTGCTGGACAGCTATCACGACACGATGCTCGCCGAACTCGCGCTCTACGAGGTAGGCATGACCGCCGAGGAGCGCGGCTACGACGCAGTCTGTATCGACACGATGAGCGACTCGGGCGTCAACGCCTTGCGGTCGGTGCTCAAGATCCCGGTGATCGGGCCCGGACGCGCGTCGTACCTCACCGCATTGATGCTCGGATCTCGCTTCTCGGTCCTCACCCAATGGGACGGCTGGATGCATCTCTACCGCAAGGGCATTCACGAGGCCGGGCTTGATGCGCAGTGCGCGTCGATCCGTTCGATCAACATACGGCCCGACCTCAAGAATCTGCTGGGAGGCAAGGAGGAGGTTGTCTTCCCACTCCTACTTGAGGAATCGTTGCGCTGTATCGAGGATGGGGCCGATGTCATTTGCCTCGGCTCGACGACGATGCATCAGGCGCATGGTTTCTTGACGGAGAATTTGCCAGTGCCAGTGATTAATCCTGGTCCGTTGAGTTACGCGATCGCGCAGATGCTGCTGGTGACCGGACTCTCGCAGAGCAAGACCTTCTATCACACGCCGGAGGTCCCCAAATTGGGCATGGCGGAGGCGATGCTTGCAGCAGCGCAATCATTTGCGGCCGACGCGGGCTAGAGAACCTCATTGCCGATCGCGGCACGCAGCGCCGACAGAACCTCATCGTCCTCTGGATAGTCCTTGCGGCCCAGCGCGTGCTTGGAGTACACGAGCTCGCCATTCGCCTCGAGGTCGTAGACCCCGCCCCGACCAGGGACGAGTGTCAGTTCGGTAAGCACGGGTCCCCAACCAGCCAGAATCTTCGCCGCGAGACTCGCAGCGTTCGTCGTTGCTCCTCAGGGAAGGCAGTACGTCAAACGAACCACGTGCATCGGATTGATCGCCATCTGGAGATGATAGAAGGCTGAGGTGGCGGCATACCCTTGAAGCGCTTTAGACTCCCGCCATGGCACCTTTGGAGGAACAGGTCTGGCCCGTTCACGCGAGTCGCGCCGAGCGTCGCGTGCTCGGCAAGGCGGCACGCGAGACCCTGCCGCTCGCAGGCCTTGCCGACACCGGCGTTGGTCTCGTCGGACGCGATCCCGTCGCGCTCATCGGCGAGCAGGACGCTGGTCGTCTCGAATGGCTTGTACCGATTCGCTACGGCCGCATGCTGCGTAGCTCCTTCACCTTCTATCGCGGCACCGCCGGTCTGATGGCACACGATCTCGCCTTCGCACCATCAAGCGGGCTCAATGTTCAACTCTGTGGCGACGCACACCTCTCCAACTTCGGCCTCTACGGTTCGCCCGAACGCGCGCTCGTGTTTGACCTCAACGATTTTGACGAGACGCTGCCGGGGCCCTTCGAGTGGGACGTCAAGCGTCTCGTCACGAGTACCGTCATTGCGGCCCGTGACCGCGGCTTCAAACCCAAGCATCAGCGTGCAATCGCGATGGCAACGGCCGAGCGGTATCGCACAGCGATGCGCGAATTCGCGAACCTCCCAACGCTCGAAGCCTGGCACGTACAACTCGAGGTCGACACGGCACTGGCGACCGTCACCGACAAGAACTGGCGCGCGTTCATCACTCGTTCCGCCGAACGAGCCCGCGGCAAGCACCACCTACAAGCCGCATCGCGCTTTACGACGGTTGTCGACGGGCAGCGGCAAATCGTTGCCGAACCGCCCCTGATCGTGCCGCTACGGTCGCTGCCAGAAGGGCTACTCGCCGAGCATCCGGAGGCGATCGTTCGCACGGCGTTTCTGCAGTACCGCGACTCGGTCCGCGACGATATTCGGGTACTGCTCGATCGCTACACGTACGTCGATTCGGCACTCAAAGTCGTTGGTGTCGGCTCGGTCGGTACGCGCTGTGTGATTGTGCTGATGCAGGGCGCGGACGAGAGCGACCTACTCTTCTTGCAGGTCAAGGAGGCGGGGCCGTCCGTGCTCGAGCGCTATCTCGGAGCCAGCGCGTATGCGCATTCGGGCGAACGCGTCGTGCAAGGCCAGCGACTCGTACAATCGGCGAGCGATGCCTTTCTTGGTTGGGCCGACGGTCCGCTCGGTAAGCACTATTACTGGCGGCAGTTGCGCGATTGGAAGGGCTCGGCCGAGATCGAAGGGATGGATGAGAAACTCTTGCTGCTATACGGCAAGGTTTGCGCGTGGACTCTCGCCAAGGCGCATGCTCGTTCGGGTGACCGCATCGCACTCGCGTCCTACATGGGATCGTCGAACCGCTTCGAAGACGCCATCACGCGACACGCCATTGCTTATGCCGATCAGACCGAGCGCGACTATGGCGCACTCCAGTGGGCTGTACTCGAGGGTATTGTCGTCGCGCACGACGACACAGACAACCACGAATGACGAGTGAGGCACCACCGCGCGCTGGGCTGATCTTGGCCACGCTGATCCTCGGCGCCGCCGTCGCCAACATGAATCTCTCGGTTGCGAACGTCGCGTTGCCGACGATTGGGCGCGACCTCCATGCCTCGCAAACTGCACTCAACCTCGTCGCGGTTGGCTTTACGCTCGGCCTCGCTGCCTCCGTGCTGTATCTCGGAGCAGTCGCGGATCGCTACGGCCGCCGCCGGATGCTGATTGTGGGACTGGCTCTTTCGATCGTGGCGGCAGGCATTGCCGCGGCAGCACCGACGGTCGAGATACTGGCCGCCGCTCGTATCTTTGGTGGCATTGCAGCTGGCATGGCCTTCCCGACCACCCTCTCGATCATCTCCAGCTTGTTTGAGGGCGGCGCCAAGACGCGTGCGATCGCACTCTGGACGGGCATTGGTTGTGGCGCATCTGCACTCGGGCCGGCGGTCGCCGGTTACCTGCTTCAAAACCACGGCTGGGGATCGGCGTTTACACTGACGATCCCGATTGCCGCGGTCGCGCTTGTGCTCGCCGTCGTTTTCATCCCACACCACACGGGCGAAGATGATCAAGCCGTCGATCATCTCGGCGGCGTGCTCTCTGTGCTCGCTGTTGGCAGCTTGACCCTCGGATTGCACTTCGTCGCAATCCCTGGCTCGTTCGTTTTCGGGCTCGGTCTGCTCCTCGGATCGATCCTCGGCTTTGCCGTCTTTGCGTGGCGACAGTTGCGTGCACCAAACCCACTCTTCGATCTCAAGATCGCGGCTCGGCGCACCTTCTGGGTCGCTGGACTAGGGGGCCTGATTGTTTTTGGCTCACTCGTTGGCACGATGTTTATTGGTCAGCAGTACTTGCAAAACGTGCTCGGATATTCGACGTTCGCTGCAGGTGTAGCCGCACTACCTTCGGCTGTCACGATGATTGCAGTTTCGCCGTTCGCTGCCCGCTCGATCGAGCGATACGGTAGTCGTCTCACAATGGTGGCCGGGTTCGCTGCGGTGCTCGCCGGCGTCCTCCTGATGTTCACGTGGCGCGAAGGCGCATCGTATCTGCCCGTGGGAGTGGCGTTCGCGGTAATCGGCGTTGGCATTGGGCTCGCTGGCTCGCCCGCATCGAGGTCGATCATGGCGTCGGTACCGGCACGGCGTGCTGGCATGGGCTCGGCGATGACGGACCTGCAGCGGGATCTCGGCGCGGCAATCATGCAGTCGCTCTTGGCGGCTTTTTTGACGGTCAAGTATTCCGCCTCGATCAAGTCGAAGCTCGCCGATCTGCCCGCCCAACAGCGAGCTCAGATCAGCGAGAGCACAGCTGCTGTCTTGCAAGACTCGTTCGGTGGTGTCGAGGTGCTTGCACAGCAATATCCGGCGCAAGGCGCAGCCATCATCGCTGCTGGACGCGACGCGTTCCTGCAAGGCTCAGCGCTCGCCATCCTCGTTGCCAGTATTGCCGTTGGGCTTGGGCTCGTGCTGGTCTGGTTCGCCTTTCCTCGACACGCCGAAGAACTGGCTACCGAAGCAGAGTACGCGCGCGAGCAGTAACTGCTGGAGTGGTGCGGCTCCAGCGCGGGACTGTTTCGATCGCACACGCATAATTTGTCCGGAACGTAACGAGGGGGGTGACGCTGTTGCGCCACCCCCCTCGGGCCGAACGACAGTGCTATGCGCGTTGTCTACACCGTCGAGGGCGTAGTCGTGCGGACTGGCTTCGCCGGATCGAAAATCATCCACTGCGCGGCGATCAGCGCCACCACGAAAATGATGCCGGCGATCACGCTTGCCGAGCCACTTAGTGCAAACGGAGACACCCAAGCCACGATGTTCACGATCAGATACACGAAGAACCATGGCGACTTCGTACCCGTCTCGTCCGAGATCCGCGCGAGCCACATCCAGGACAGAATCACGCCCACAATCGGAATCAGGAACAGCAGCACGAGCCACGGATTCTTGCCCGCTAGGCGAGCCCAGCGGGTGAAGTTGAGCATCGGCACGAACGACAACCAGCCATGCGACACGCCCGATGCGTTGCAGAGGCTCATCAGGCGGATACCGACGATCACGTATCCAACCAGATAAATCAGGCCGAACGTGGAGAACTCTGTAGTACCCATGAGAACAACACTCCTTGCAGGGGGGGGCGATCATTACACATCTACTGCGCGATGTCTTGATTTCCTGCCGATTGGCTTCCTCGCTGTAGTTCCGTTGCTGGCATTCGGTAGGATCGATCTACAATGCCTGCCGCTCATGACACGCAGTGCGGAATCTGTCGGCGCAATCTGCTGACAGGCGAGCGCCCGCTCACATACATGGATCCGCGCGCTGACTCGATCGTGCTGGTCTGTTCGCTATGCAGTGAGCGCGCCGAGACGAACGGTTGGCAGGTACAAGAGATCGCAGCACCCGTGTCAGTGCGGGTCGATGACTCGGATCGCACGGTGCGTATCCTGACGGCGCAGGTGAGCACATTGCAGACCCAGCTCGAGACCACACTGGACACACTCGACGATACGCGTGACCACACCTCTGGACGCGAAACCGAACTCGCAACACTCGCCGCGCGACTCGCTGACGCGGAGGCCGAGGGCGCTGCGGTGCGTGTGGCGCTCGCCGAAGCGGAACGCCGGCTCGAGCAGGCGCGCCACGGTCTGGAGGAGTCGCAGACGGCGCAAGCGACGCTTCTGCGCGCTCGTCGGCGCGAAGCCGATGTTGTATACCTCGCTGGCATCGCAGCCGAGGTCTTTAATCGCTCCCCACAGGCCGCCACGATTGGTCTGCTCGTCGGATTGCACGGCACGCCAACGGTGCGCATCGACGTGACCAATGTGGATCTGCCGCGCCAGGTGTGCATCGCCTTCGCCTGGCCGCATGGTGGGCGTGACTATCGCGTCGACATCGACCTCGTGTCCCGCCGTTTCGACCTCACCGACCTCGTGCCGGGTGGCGATGGGCGACTAGTCGAGCGGACAGAGAGTTTGTTTGGTAACGCGGATTGGCTGGATGGGCGCATCGTCGCAGAGCCCGCCGAGCCGACGATGCTGTAGAGCCGGCACGACGTCATGTCCGCGGAGTATGGTGGTGATGCTTCGGACATTGCGGTTCGAGCGTAGAGGAGGACACCATGTCGGCAATTAGTTGGATCATCGCTCTCATCATCCCGATCGTCTTTGCGGTGGTGTGCTGGAAGCTCGCGGGCGTTCGTAACCGCAGGCAGGTGCTTTGGGCGATTCTGGGCTTCTTCTTTCCGATCTTGGCCCTCATCATTTTGCTGGTCATTGGCAAGGCGGGACCGAAGACGGCGTAGATCAAGGCTGGTGTGCTGGGCGTAAGCCTCGGCACACCACACGTGTCGCATTGCGGCTTGGAGGGTTGGCACCGGATCCGGGGCGACGCTGCTCGCGTAGGATCCCTCCGTGGCAAATCGTCCCTCGCGTGGTGATGTTGCCGATGTCGTGATCGAGTCGCTGGCGAACGGCGGTCGTGGCGTCGCGCGCATTGATGGTTTCGTAGTCTTTGTCGATCGTGCACTGCCTGGCGATCACGTGCGTGTGCGCGTTCGCACATCGCGACGCAAGTATGGCGAGGCTGATGTTGTTGAACTGCTCACAGCTGGTCCCGATCGCGTCGAGCCGACCTGCCCACACGTTGGCGCCTGCGGCGGGTGCCGCTGGCAGCCGCTCGCATACTCCGCGCAGCTGAAGGAGAAAGAGCAGCTCGTGCGCGACGCCATTGCGCGCATCGCGCACCTGCCCGACGTACCGATCGAGACGATCATTGGCGCCGAGGAAAACCTTGAGTACCGCAATAAGGTCGAGCTGACCTTTACGCAGACGGAGGAGGGGCCTGCGCTCGGCTTCCATCGTGCCGGACGCTGGGACCAGGTGCTCGAGATCGATCGCTGCTTCTTGATCACCGCGCCACCGAATGCGGCCAAGGACGCCGTGCAGCGCTGGGCGCGCAGTTCGGGACTCGCCGGCTACGACCAGCGCCTCCACGAGGGCGAGCTGCGCAATCTGATTATCCGACACTCGCAGCGCACGGGCGACGTGCTGCTCGTGCTCGTGACGACGGATCTTGACCTGCCACTGCTCGCAAACCTTGTCGACGAACTGCACGAGTCCGTCCCCGGCTTTGTTGGTCTCCTACACACGCGTAATAGCGGTGTTTCTGAGACGACGCAAGGCCACCCGACCGAGGTTATTACGGGGCAGGACTACTATCGCGAGGAGATCCTTGGACTCAACCTTCACGTGCCGTGGAATGGGTTCTTGCAGACGAATACGGCGATGTGTGAGCAGCTGTATGGCATTGCGATCGAGGAGGCCCGTCTGACGGGTAGCGAGACGGTCTGGGACCTGTATAGCGGCATTGGTTCGATTGGTCTCGCGTTGGCACGCGACGCGGGTCGTGTGGTGGGGATCGAGATTGTCGAGGAGGCTGTTGCGCAGGCAACGCAGAACGCGACGCGCAACGGTATCGACAACGCCGAGTTTATCGCCGGCGATGTGGCGAAGGTTATCGAGCCGATGGTCGAGGCGGGCGCGTCAATGCCCGACTTGATCGTGATCGATCCGCCGCGTGCGGGTCTAACGCCCAAGGCGGTTAAGCGCGTCCTCGAGTTGGGGGCGCAGACGATCGTCTACGTGTCCTGTAATCCGACGACGCTGGCGGGCAACGCGCTGCTGATGACCGAGGGTGGCTACCGACTCGAGGTCGTACGTCCCGTCGACATGTTTCCCCACACGCCGCACGTCGAGTGTGTGGCGCGTTTCGTGCGCGTCTGACCCCAACATGAAACCAGGGGCGGTGGTGGTGGGTCGGGGTGGCTGTGAGATTTCGTGGTGGGGGGCGGACGCCACAACCCCGCGGATGTGAGGTCCGCCCCCCACACAACCACTCTCGACAGACGGTTTTAGGGGGCGGACCTCACATCCGCGGGGTTGTGGCGTCCGCCCCCCATCACGAAATCGAGCCTACCCCCATCACGAAATCTCAGTACGGCGGCAGCGCGTTGTGCCAGCGCCCAAGTTCTTGAAACGCCTTCCAAAACTTACGCTTCGACGATTCCTCGTCGAGCGACTCGTCAATGTCGGGCGTGACGAGGGCTTCGATCGTCGGCGTCAATTGTTGGATCGAGCCGAGCTGCTCGGCATCGAGCGGCTCAGCCAGTGGTACTTTGATGCGATTGAGGAACTCGGCCGACTCCGGCCCCATGCAGACGATGATCTTCGGCTCGGTGATCTGGATCTCGCGCAACAGGAACTGCGCGGCAGCACCGGCGCCTTCTGAGAGATCGTCATCCGCACGTTTCGCACAATTCGTACCGTAGATCGAGAGTGGATCGATACCGACGCGCGTGACGCTCTTGAGAATCGCACCGCCGGCGCGACCAAAGAAGGCGACGCCTTCCTGGATCTCGGAGGGCTGTGCACGAGTCTTCAGCAGCATGATGTCGGCGAGCGGGTGGCCGGAGCCGAGCACGGGGGCTGCTGCGGGGTCCGTCGGATCGTCCGTGTCAGCGATGTCATCGCCCAGCGTGTTCATCGCCCGAATGGCGCGGGCCAGATATCGCTCATATATCTCGTCAGGTTCAGCCACGGCGCGTCCTTCACCATTCGGCGTGCAGTGGTTTCCTCCTCTTGCGGAACCATTTGCGCGCCTGTAGCGCGAGGATGTTTTTTGGGTGTCGTACGACGCGTGCACCACCCAGCGCGAGCGCGAGCGAGGCAGGATCGTGGAACGCTGGCAGCTCGAGTCCAGCCGTAAACAAGCCATCGATCACGTGGGCGTCCGAGCCTGCACCAGCCGGCAAACCGAGTCGCGTCGCAAACGCCAAGGCCTCATGGTTGAAGCGCTCGCGCGCGAGTCGACCGTTGACGATCTCGAGCGCATCGATCATCGGTGCGAACCGTTCGAGCAGTGGCTCGGGTGGGATTGCGTGCATGCTGTCGAAGGGGTGTGGTACGTAGATGAATGCGCCTTGTGCTCGCATGGCCTCGACCGTGTCAGCGAATGACATGCCGGGGGCGATATCTTCCTTGAGATACATGCCGATCACTTCGCCGGTACGCGTCTTGACCTCGCTCGAGACGGCGATGTGTAGTGGAATGCCGTGCGCCTCGACGTGCGCACGAGCAGCGAATCCGCCCGCTACCGAGTCGTGGTCGGTGACACAGAGAGAACCGAGCCCGAGCGCCAGCGCGCGCTCAACAAGTTCGTCGATGGCGACACCGCAGTCGGGCGAGTAGCAGGTGTGGAGGTGAAAGTCGCCGAAGATGGGCTCGGGCAGCGCCAGCGGCGATGGCGTCCGCGCCAGATCGCTTGCCAACGCGATCAGCTCTGCTGCAGCCTTCTTCGTGCTCTTGAGTCCAATGCGTTCGAGATTGGGCGCAGCGTCGGTGACGACTGCAGTCAATGCCGAGTAGGTATCGCCGACGAGCACGACTAGGTCGATATTGCCCGTACCGATCACGCGCCGGATCGCCGCATCCGTCGCCCAGGTCATCGTGGGCCCACCCACCACGATGTCGCGACGACCAGTCTCCGTGTGTGCCAGGGCTCCTGCTCCTGTTCGCTCGAGTGCGCGCAGAGTCAGTCGACCAGCGGTTTGTTGTGCTGGTGTTCGTGCTGTGCCGACGAGTAACGCCTCGACGCCACGATCCGCAATCGCATCGGCTACGGCCTCGGCTGCCTCGGTGATGGGCCCTGGTCGATCGAGCGGAGCGGGAGAGAAGACGGCGATACGCATAGGCGCACGGTAGCGCCTCATCGTCGGCAGAAACACCGACGGCGGGGTTCCGAGCGTTGGCCCGAAATCCCCGCCGTCGTGACGAGCGACTAATCCAGGCTGTTTAGCGCTTGCGTGCCGCCGGCTTGGCAGCTGGCTTGGCTTTGGTGGCGGGGCGCTTGGCAGCTGGTTTGGCCGCAACTTTCGCAGCCGTCTTTGTCGCTGGTTTTACGGCAGCCTTGCGGACTACTGCCTTCTTGGCTGGCGCCTTGCGCGTCGCGGTCTTCTTGCCGTACTTGCGGATGAAGGCCTCGACTTCTTCGCGAGCGATTTCGTCGCGATGCTGGACAGGCGGAGATTTCATGAGATAGGCGGATGGCCATTCGAGTGGGCCTGAGATGTTGTTGTCGAGTGCCAGCTTGATCAGGCGGACGGCGTCGATCACGATGCCGGCCGAGTTTGGCGAGTCCCACACCTCGAGCTTGAGTTCCGCGTTGAGTGGCACATCGCCAAACGCACGTCCTTCGAGGCGGATGTAGGCCCATTTGCGGTCGGTCAGCCACGGGATGTGGTCCGACGGGCCGATGTGGACATTCTTTTCGCCCATGTCATGGCTGACCATCGACGTCACGGCATTCGTCTTCGAGATCTTCTTCGACTCGAGCCGCTCGCGCTCGAGCATGTTCAGGAAGTCCGTGTTACCACCGACGTTCAACTGATACGTGCGCTCGAGTTGCACGCCGCGATCCTCAAACAGCGTGGCGAGCATGCGGTGTGTAATTGTCGCACCGACCTGGCTCTTGATGTCGTCACCAATGATCGGCAAGCCGGCCTGCTGGAAGCGCTTGGCCCAGTAGGCCTCGCGTGCGATAAACACGGGGATGTTGTTGACCACGGCGACGCCAGCGGCGAGCGCCTGCTCGACGTACCATTTGGTCGCCTCTTCGGAACCGACGGGCAGGTACGACACGAGCACATCGGCCTTTGTAGCCTTGAGGATGGCGATGACGTCTGCAGTTTCGCCTGGAGCCTTCGTGATTACTTGAGAGAGGTACTTGCCGAGACCGTCGTGGGTCATGCCGCGATGGACTTTGATGCCGGTCTTTGGCACCTTCGAGAATTTGAGTGTGTTGTTCTGCCCCGAGAAGATCGCGTCGGAGAGGTCCTTGCCGACCTTTTCCTTGTCGATATCGAAGGCGGCGACGAATTCGATGTCGCTGATGTGATACCCGCCAAGATCGACGTGCATCAGGCCGGGAACGACTTCGGATGGGTCCGCATTCTTGTAGTACTCGACGCCTTGGACGAGCGACGAGGCGCAGTTGCCGACGCCGACGATGGCGACGCGAACCTTGCCGGTGCTGGGCCGGCGACGCGCGGTATTCTTGGACGTAGACACGTTGGGTTTCCTCCGAAGGGTGATGGGTTAGAGCTGGCGCAGGATGTGTCGGGCGCGTTGCGCAACGGTGATGGACGTGAGGACAGCGAGCAGGATGATGCCCCACGGTAGGGCGCCGAGTGGTGCGAAGAGGAGCGCTGCGGCAATCAGCACGACGCGCTCAGCGCGCGCCATCACACCGTGCTTGCCGTCAAGGCCGAGCGCTTCTGCGCGGGCGCGCAGGTAGGAAGTCATCAAGGATCCGGTGAGTGCGACGATCACGGCAATTAGTGCGATCTGGTCGCCGTTGCGGGCGAAGACGAGTGCGATTGCGGCGAGGATGACGGCTTCGGAGAGACGGTCGAGCACCGAGTCGATCATGGCGCCGCGTGGGCCGGCCTCGCCGCGTGCACGTGCGATGGCGCCGTCGAAGATGTCGAGGATCGAGCCAATCAGAAAGAGCACGCCCGCCGCAATCCAGGCCTCGCGGTAGACGAGTACGGCTGCGATGGCGTTGAGGATAAAGCCCGCGGCGGTGACTTGGTTTGCTGTTACGGGAATGCGTGTGACGCGGTCCATGATGCGACCGATTACGCGTCGCGTGCCATCGGTGTATTCGCGTTGGATGCGTTCGACGCCCACGTGGCTATCGTACGAGGCTCGGTCGAGCAATCCCTCGTGGCCCCGTTGAGCGGTCGGTAGTGACCGGCGAGCGGTCGTTTAGACGCGTTGCGGTGCTATTTCATGGGTGCGTTGCGCAGGCGGCGGGCGTTGTGGCTCACGCTGCTGCTGGTTGCGCGAGAGCGTGGGAATGCGTCCGCGACTGACCGCGAAGGCGAACAACAATGCGAAGAGCGCGACGAATCCTCCGACTGCGGCGTCCAGAAACCAGTGGTTGGCGGTTGCGATGATCGAGAACACGACGAGTGCGGGGTAGAGTGCCCAGGCCAGACGTAGTAGTGGGTGTCGGAAGACGAGTACGCCGGCGCACCCGATGATTACCGCGTAGGCGGTGTGCAGCGATGGCATTGCGGCATAGGGGTTGGTAAACCATGCGATAAGGTCCGACGAGTGGTTGACGGATGTTGAGCGCAGCGTGTCGATGAAGCCGAGGCCACCCATCATTCGTGGCGGTGCTGTCGGCAGCATGATGTAGCCAATCAGGGCTGCGAAGCTGGTCGCGAGTAGGGCATTGCGGATGAAGTAGAAGGCGTAGTTGCGGCGGCAGTAGATAAAGAGCAGCAATGCGTAGGTGATTGTGAATTGACAGTTGAAGTACGTCCAGTTGGCGATTGCCATGACGTAGTCGGGCGCGTTTAGGGCCCAGTTTTGGATGCCGCGTTCCCAATTGATGCCGAGTACTTGCTGGGCACGCATGACGTCGAGCGCGTTGCGCATGGCGACGTATCGATCGCTCTGAGCGAGCGTGCGGGACGCTTCGTAGGAGATGTAGAACGACCAGAAGATCGCGAATTGGAGCCAGAAGTCGCGCCAGCCACGTGGTAGCACGCGGCCGATTCGATCGATGGCGCGTCGAATCGGGTTCGCGGTGGTAGCGGCCACCGACCAATCCTACCCGTTGTACAAAAGGACCCGGGTCCTTTTGTGCAGTTTCGCTCTGCGGGCACGGTGTGCGGAGCCACTCCTCGTCCTCGCTGGCCGTACGGCTAGCCGCCGATTTGACTCATCGAGCGGTCCGTCCTGACGAACCCGGGCTCGCCGATCGAATGCTTCAGGCGCTTGTTCTGCACGGCGGCGCGGATCAGCGTCTCAATCTCGAGATCGCTCGCGCCAGATCGGAGCGGGGTTCGAAGGTCCGTCTCCTCCGTCGCGAAGAGACAGGTCAGTAGAGCGCCGGCAGCGGTGATGCGGATGCGGTCGCACGACGAACAGAACGGCTCGGAGACGGGGTTGATAAAGCCCACCTCGCCGGCGCCATCGGCGAACGCCCAGCGCTCAGCCGTTGACGATTCGGGTGCTGGCACCCGCACGAGTGGATAGACGCTCTCGATCATCGCGCGGATCTCGGCGCCGGTCAGAACCTGATCCTTCCGCCACGTGCGATCCGCATCGAGTGGCATAAACTCGATGAAGCGCACGATGTACGGTTTGCGGCGCGCGAGCTCGGCGAAGCCAACAACTTCGGGCTCAGTGAAGCCGCGCATTGCGACACAGTTGACCTTGATTGGTCGCAACTCCGGGTAGCGCTCGGCTTCGGTAAGACCGTCGAGCACGCGGTCGAGCATGTCGCGACGCGTGATCTCAGCGAACCGCGTGTGGTCGAGACTGTCGAGCGACACGTTGATCCGGCGCAGCCCGGCGTCGACGAGCGGGCCGGCCAGCGTCCGCAATGCGACACCATTCGTGGTCAGGGCGAGATCGGTTAGTCCAGGCACCTTGACGAGACGCTCGACGAGGTCGGGGACGTCGCGTCGGACGAGGGGTTCGCCCCCTGTCAGCCGCAGATGACTCACGCCCATGGCCGCGAGGATCGTGGCGAGCCGTTCGATCTCCTCGAATGTCAAGACCTCGGTGCGTTGGAGCCACTGCAGACCCTCGGCGGGCATACAGTATTTGCAGCGAAAATTGCAGCGATCAGTGATCGACACGCGCACGCTCTCGATGTGACGGTCAAACGAGTCTGTCAGTGGCGGGCGCATCTGAGAAGCGGTCAGTTGCAGGCTCATGCGAGAAGCGTAGTGGAGGACGGCGCTACTGCCTAGCGAGCGGTACGCGCTCGGCATAGCGCAGGTCGCGCGCGGGGTGGCCATTCTGTGGGAAGCCGGCGATCCATAGGTCGGTGACGGTTGTCGTGCAACGAGCGTCGGTGGCGGATTCTTTGAGCTGTTCGCGAATGGCGGCGTAGGCTGTGGTGTCTTCGCCGTAGGCAAGTGTTAGGTGTGGGATAAAAGTGTGGCGGTGCTTGTCGGTGTCGCACGCGCAGAGTTGCTCGCGGATGCGGATGATCTGTTCGGCACCGTCACGCACTCCGAGCCATGCCACGGGACGCGTTGTCGAGGCGAACTCGCCAAACGCGCTGCACGTTATGTCAAAGGGCGGGATGGTTGCTGCCTCGGCGCGGATGCGTTCGGCGAGTACGGGTGCATCGCGTCGGCTGCGCAGGGGTGCGTAGAACACGGTGATATGACCCATTCGCGCGTCTTGGGCGCGAACGTCGTCACCATCGACCTGCTCTGCGATGCGCAACAACACGTTCCGTGCTGTGTCCACACGTATGACCACTCCCCAGTACCAACGCTGGTGTGCCACTAGTGCGGAGGTTCTGCGGCGGGTGGGTCGTCGGTAAAGGGGTCCCACTCGAGTGTCGATTCGCCCGCAGGGGGTAGACGCAGACCTTCCATAGTGTCTTCGCCGTCCTCGAGTACGGGGGGGATCGGGGGTGGTGCGAAGAGTTCGTCGTCCTGTTCTTCGTCCATTGCTGGCTCCAGTACGAGCCCTGTCGGCGCGGGCTGGTCGAGTTCCTCGAATTGCGTGTCTGGTGATTCTGGCAGCGTTGGCGTCGATTGTTTGGAGACAGTGGGTGGCTCGGCTCTAGGCGGTTCAGGGGCAGGCGAAGCAGCCTCTGGTGCAGCGTCGAAGGCAGCCTCAGCATCGGCATTCCAAGCGCGTGTCGGGTCTTCCCCGTCCATTGCTAGCTCGCCGTCTTGCGTGGCGATAATGTCGGTCGCAGTGGCGGGTACGGGGTTCTCTTCGTACTCACCACTCGGCTCGTCGAGGGGTGGCTCGTGCTCGCGTTCGGGACCATCGATACCCCAGATCTGCTCGCCGTTGTATTCGAGGCCGGGCAGGTCGTCGGGCATCCACCCGTAGGCGCCATACCAGGAGGGCGCGGCGGGCCACGGAATCATCCGCGAGCTGACGTGGACGAGTGAGACTTCGGGCGCATCACCATGTTCGAGGGCGAGACGATTCTCGGGGCTGACATAGACGGTCGCGATCGTGCCGTCGGGGCGTCGCAACTCGATTGCCTCGGTGCCGAGGCCGTGTTCGTGGGAGAAGAAGCATAGGCCGGGGAAGCCTGGTGCGATGGGTGCTGGTGGTGCGTGGTCGGCGATGCGGTGTTCGACCCAGAGGATTTCCCATTCGACGGCATCGAGTTCGCTGGCGATCGTGCGTAACTCGCGTGGCGATGTCACGAGCCGTAGCGTGCGGCGGAGAGCGAGGATGCGTGCGCTCGCCGTCCCAAGGTGGTCGCTGGCTTCGGGATCATTGTTGCCAGCGGCAGTCTCCGTTGCGAGGGCGGTGTGGCGCGAAGCCAGGTCCTCGAGTCGTTCGAGGTGAAATTCGCGGGCCGTCCAGATCGAACCTCCACGCCGGCGGCGCCGTTGCTCGTGCGAGCGGGCACGAATGCGCAATACGACCAGCACGATGCCGCCGATCAGGAGCGCGAGGACGGCCCACTGCCACAAGGCGCGTCCGCCGCTATCGCCAGCCGTGGTGGGGGGGGCGGGATTCTTGTTGGGCTTGCTGACCGCTGCGACGAAACTGGTCAGAGCGCCGATCGGGTCGGTGGCGGCAACCGCGCCCGTGTCGGCGAGAGCCTTGTTGATCCGCTCCTGTGGATAACTGAGTGACGCGCCACCGAGTTTGCCGCTGACGATCAGTCCGACAGTTGCCTTGGGGTCTTTGGCTTGCAGCGCTTGGGTCAGGAGTTTGGCGGAGCCTTTGGCGCCCTGGGCGCCGGCGAGTGGCCTGTTGAGTACGACGAGATAAAACGATGGTGCGGTGGCGGCAGCAGCGGCGAGTACTGCGACGTCGGGTTTGGGCGAGACGCCGGGTTGTACGAAGGCGTGCCGTGCTGTCATGGCGGTGGCGACTTGGGCGGCGCTGAGGCGCTTGGCGCCTTGTGCATTCGCGGTAGTGATGGTCAGAGCCAGCACGATCAGCAGCAGTGGAATAAGGCGACGCATACCGTGATCCTACTCTGAGCGGCGGCGGAAGGGGTGATTGTCTGCGATTTCGGATGTGAATCTTTGCAAAAAGAAAACTTGATATTGAGGGACTTAGATTGTAGAGTGTGGGCACGGACTGATCCGTCAGCACGACGAATCGCACTCCACACCCTCCCTCCACGCACAAAGGAATCACTCACATGGGTCGCGTTATTGGCATTGATCTTGGCACCACCAACTCCTGTATGGCCGTCCTCGAGGGCGGCGAACCATCGATCATCGAGAACGCCGAAGGCGGACGCACTACGCCGTCCGTCGTTGCCTTCGCAAAAGATGGTCAGCGTCTCGTCGGCAGCCCGGCCAAGCGCCAGGCTGTGACCAACCCCGAGAACACGATCTTCTCGGTCAAGCGCTTCATGGGCCGCAAGTCGGACGAAGTGTCCGAAGAAATGACGATCGTCCCGTACAGCGTCGTCTCCGGTCCGAACGGTGACGCGCGCATCTCTGCCGACGATAGCGAGTTCTCGCCGGAGGAGATATCGGCAATGATCCTCCAGAAGCTCAAGGCGGATGCTGAGGCCAAGCTCGGCGAAGAAGTCACGGACGCGGTCATTACCGTGCCGGCCTACTTCAACGACGCCCAGCGCCAGGCCACCAAAGATGCGGGTCGCATCGCCGGCCTCAACGTCCTGCGCATCATCAACGAGCCGACCGCCGCAGCGCTGGCCTATGGCATCGATAAGGAGGGTGAGCAGAAGGTGCTCGTCTTCGACCTCGGCGGCGGCACGTTCGATGTATCCGTACTCGAACTTGCCGATGGAGTCTTCGAAGTCAAGGCAACCGCGGGTGACAACCACCTCGGCGGCGACAACTTCGACAAGGCGATCGTCGACTGGATGGTGGCCGAGTTCAAGAAGGATCAGGGCATCGATCTCTCGTTGGATAAGCTGGCGCTTCAGCGCCTCTATGAAGCTGCCGAGAAGGCCAAGATCGAGTTGTCGTCGACGCAGTCGACGCAGATCAACCTCCCATTTGTCACGGCGGACGCGTCCGGGCCGAAGCACCTCGACATGGCGCTCTCGCGCTCGAAGTTGACGGAACTCGTTGGCGATCTCGTCGAGCGCACCGTCGGCCCGACCAAGCAGGCCCTCGCCGACTCTGGTCTGACCGCGGCCGACATCGATGACATCATCCTTGTCGGCGGCATGACGCGCATGCCAGCCGTGCAGGACAAGGTCAAGGAGATTACGCAGAAGGATCCGCATCGCGGTGTCAACCCGGACGAGGTCGTCGCCATCGGCGCCGCTATCCAGGCCGGCGTGCTGCGCGGCGACGTCAAGGACGTCCTCCTGCTCGACGTTACCCCGCTCAGCCTCGGCATCGAGACCAAGGGTGGCGTGATGACGAAACTGATTGAGCGCAACACGACGATTCCGACGCGCAAGTCGGAGGTCTTCTCGACCGCTGAAGATGGACAGACGTCCGTCGAGATCCATGTGCTCCAAGGCGAGCGCGAGATTGCGGGCTACAACAAGACACTCGGGAAGTTCCAACTCGTTGGCATTCCGGCGGCAACGCGCGGCATGCCACAGGTCGAGGTCACCTTCGACATCGATGCCAACGGCATCCTCAACGTGTCGGCGACGGATAAAGGCACTGGCCAGATGCAGCAGGTCCGCATCGAAGGCGGCTCGGGTCTCGACGAGACCGAGATCCAGCAGATGGTCAAGGATGCAGAGGCGCACGCCGACGAAGACAAGAGCGCGCGCGAGCTTGTCGAGTCCAAGAACACGGCGGAGCAGTTGCTCTACCAAACCGAGAAGACCGTCGCTGAGCATGGCGACAAGGTCGACGACGAAGTTAAGGGCAAGATCGAGGCAGCTGCAACGGAGTTGCGCACCGCTCTCGAAGGCTCGGATGCCGTGGCGATTCGTCAAAAATCTGATGCCCTACAAGAGGCCTCGTACGCGCTGGCCGAGCAGGTCTACAAGGACGCGCAGCAGTCCGCCCCAACCGGGGATGGCTCGACGCCTGACGACGAAGAGGATGAGGAAATCATCGAGGACGCCGAGGTCATCGATCCGGATACATCGGCACGAGCGTGAGCTCGTTCGACTCTGAGGACCAGCCCCTCTCCGCCATCGGCGGGGAGGAGCCGGCCTCCGTCGAGAACGGTGAGGTCGTCGAAGAGGAGCTCGATCCGCTGGCCCAGGCCGAGCATGATCGCGATCAGCACCTTGATACGCTACGCCGGCTCGCAGCCGAGTTCGATAACTACAAGAAGCGCATGGCGCGCGAGCACGTCGAACTGCGCGAGCGCGCAGCCGAGCGGCTGCTGCGCGATCTCCTGCCAGTGTTTGATGATTTGGAACGAGCCCTGACGGCCTTCGAGACGGCGGACAAGGAGGCGATCGCCGACGGCGTGGCGCTCGTCCACCGCGCACTCTGGACCCTACTGGAGCGCGAGGGTGTCAGCGAACTCGACCCGCAGGGTGAGCCGTTTGATCCGCATCGTCACGAGGCGTTGCTCGAGCAGCCGGCAGATGCGCCGGACGGCACGATCCTCGAGGTGATTCAGAAGGGCTTTCTGCTGGGCGATCGCATTCTGCGGCCTGCGCGCGTTGTGGTTGCTGGGGGTGGATCCTGAGCAACGATTCTCAGACCTTCGCGGCGGCACCGCTTGGTGGCTCGGAGAAGGTCGTAACGGGCATCTTCTGGGCGATCGTGGCGCTCGCTTGGCTCGGCAGCGGGGTTGGTGTGTCGAGCGGCAATAGCTTGCACGCCGCGGTGATGTTTGCGGCCGCTTTGCTATTGGCTGGTATTGCGATCTGGATGCGCTTGACGCAACCGATCGCATATCGCTTCGAGCGCGGCGCACTGATCGTCGAGCGGCGTCGTGGCAGTGCACGTCTTCGCGGCACGATCGAGCAGCACGTCGGTAAGGCCACGCTTGGTCTACGGCTCGGCACGGGCGGCCTGTACGGCTACCGCGGGCACTTCCACGTCAGTACCGGCGGTTGGGCACGGGCCTTCGTCACCGATGTTCGTCGCACCGTGCTGATCAACGTCGGTGGACGTCGCGTCGTGTTGTCGCCGATCGATCCGGCTGGCATGGTCGAAGCGGTGCGCGATGCGTGACCTCTACGAGGTGCTCGGAATTTCTCGCACCGCAACGGCCGGTGAGATTAAGAAGGCCTACCGCAAGCTCGCACGCGAGAATCATCCCGATACCAACCCCGATGATCCCAAAGCCGAGGAGCGTTTCAAGGAGATCTCGGCGGCGAATGACACGCTCTCCGACGTAGAGAAGCGCAAGGGCTACGACCAGTTTGGTGCAGCGGGTGGCACGGGCGCGCAGGGCTTCGACCCGAACGCTTTCCGCGACTTCGCACAGGACCGCGGCTTCGATATCTCCGACCTCTTTGGCGACCTTTTCGGTCGGCGACGTGGCGGTGGTGGGCGACGCCAAGCAGCGCGTCGAGGCGTCGACTTGGAGACGCGCGTCACGCTCTCGTTCGACGATGCGCTGCGCGGTGCGCGCGTGACGGTGCCGGTCGACAAGGATGTCAATTGTTCTGATTGTGCCGGTACCGGCGCAGCACCCGGCACCTCGCGCAGCACCTGCCCCGACTGTGGCGGCTCGGGCGAACGCCAGGTCAACCAAGGCTTCTTCGCGATCGCCGAGCCCTGCATGCGCTGCGGTGGACACGGTTCGATCGTCGAGAGGCCGTGCCGCACGTGTGGGGGTTCGGGTCGCACGCGACGCACGAAACGCTACACCGTCAAGATTCCTGCTGGTATCGCCGACGGCGCGCGCATCCGTGTGCGCGGTAAAGGCCTCGATGGCGAGGGTGGTGGCGGGCCCGGCGACCTCTGGGTCGTTATTCAGGTGCTGCCATCCGAACGTTTCGCCCGACGCGGTCTCGACATCATCATCGACGTGCCCGTCACGTTCGCCGAGGTTGCGCTCGGAGCTGAGATCGACGTGCCGACCCCACTCGGCGAGAAGGTGCGCGTCAAAGTGCCCGCCGGTTCGACCGATGGCAAGATGCTGCGCGTGCGCGGCATGGGCGCGCCGTCCACGAGCGGCGACGATGGCTCACTGCTCGTGCGACTCAAGTTGGTCGTGCCAAGCACGCTGTCGACGCAGCAGACCGAGGCCCTCGAGAAGTTTGCCGCACTCGACGGTGCTAGCGATCCACGTGCGGAGCTGTTCGCATGAACGAGAATACGCCGAAGTACATGATTGGCGTCGCCGCCGAACTCGTCGGCATGCACCCGCAGACACTGCGACTCTACGAAACCCGTGGGCTTGTGCGGCCGCGGCGCACCGCCGGTGGCACGCGACTCTATTCTGATGCCGAGCTGCTGCGCCTCCGGCGCATTACCGAGCTCGCCTCGGGGCTCGGACTGTCGCTCCAAGGCGTCGAGCACGTGCTCGCACTCGAAGATCGTGTGCGGCAACTCGAGCAGCAGATCGACGACCTCGGTGCAGCGCTCGACGAGGCCGCCCGCGTAATGCAAGTCGAAGTCGAGAGCGTGCACCGCTCGTACAAGCATGAGCTCGTTCCCTACCAGCCGCCGCCGGGTGTGGAGATCGTGATCCGCCGCCGACGGCTGCGCTGAGGACACGCATTTCCTAAACCGAAATTGACACTAAGAGGATCACCATGGACCCCAACAAACTGACCGTCAAAGCGCAGGAAGCGCTCGGCAAAGCTGCTGAGCGTGCCCGCGTGAGCGGTAATCCCGAACTGACACCACTGCACCTACTCGCCGGCCTGCTCGCCGACCAGGGTTCTGTCGCTGAGTCGCTGTTGCGTGGCGCGGGCGCCGATGTCGAAACGTTACGGCGTGATACCGACGATGCGCTCGGAAAGCTGCCGTCGATGCAGGGCGCAGCGACCTCGCCGCAGGCCTCGCTCGCTCTGCGCGAGACGCTTGAGCGTGCCACCAAGGAAGCCGACGACATGGGCGACGATTACATCGCCTCCGAACACCTTTTGATCGCGCTCGCCGAACGTTCGGGCGCGGCCAAGGACATGCTGCGTCGACAGAATGTGTCCAAAGATGGTCTGCTCGAAGGACTCAAGAGCATTCGTGGCGGCAAGCGTGTCACGGATCCGAACGCCGAGGACCTCTACGATGCGCTGCAGAAGTACGCGCGCGATTTGACTGCCGCCGCCGAGGCCGGCAAGATCGATCCCGTGATCGGTCGTGACGACGAGATCCGCCGTGTCGTCCAAGTCCTCTCGCGTCGCACGAAAAACAATCCCGTCTTGATCGGCGAACCTGGCGTCGGTAAGACCGCGATCGCCGAGGGGCTCGCCCAGCGCATCGTCGCGGGTGACGTGCCCGAGAGCCTGCGAGGACGCAAGATTTGGGCGCTCGACATGGGTGCACTGTTGGCTGGCGCGAAGTTTCGCGGCGAGTTCGAGGAGCGTCTCAAGGCCGTGCTTGGCGAAGTCACGGCGGCGGAGGGCCAGATCGTGCTCTTCATCGACGAGCTCCACACGGTTGTTGGTGCTGGTGCCGCGGAAGGTGCCGTCGACGCCGCGAATCTGCTCAAGCCGATGCTCGCGCGCGGTGAACTGCGCGCGATTGGCGCGACGACGCTCGACGAGTACCGCAAGCACGTCGAGAAAGACGCCGCACTCGCGCGGCGTTTCCAACCCGTGCTGGTGGGTGAGCCCAACGTTGAAGACGCGATCGGCATCCTCCGTGGCCTCAAGGAGCGTTACGAGGTGTACCACGGTGTCCGCATTCAAGACAGCGCGATCGTTGCCGCCGCCATGTTGTCCGACCGTTATATCGCCGATCGCTTTCTGCCAGACAAGGCGATTGACTTGATCGACGAGGCGGCCAGCCGGCTGCGCATCGAAATCGATTCGCGCCCAACCGAGCTCGACGAGATCGAGCGTCGTATCGTGCGCATCGAGATCGAGGACGCCGCACTCGCCAAAGAGACTGACGCCGCGTCTGCTGAGCGACGCGATGCTCTCAATGCTGAGTTGGGTGGGCTGCAAGAGGTCGCGGACGTCATGCGCGTTCGTTGGGAGCTCGAGAAGCGTCACATCGATGCGATTCGTCGCCTCAAGAGCATGATCGAGGACGTCAAGGTCGAGGCCGAGCGTGCCGAGCGCGAAGCCGATCTGCAGCGCGCCGCGAAACTCACGTATGGAGACCTCCCCGCCTACGAAGCCGAACTCGTCGCCGAGTCGGCTGCACTCGATGAGGTCCAGAAGGATGGTTCGGTGCTCAAAGAAGAAGTCGACGAGGAAGATGTTGCCGAGATCGTTGGTGCGTGGACTGGCATTCCCGTCTCGCGTCTGATGGAAGGCGAGATGCAGAAACTCGTCCAACTCGAAGATCGATTGCACGAGCGACTCGTTGGTCAGGAGGAAGCGATCTCCGCCGTCTCTGATGCGATTCGTCGATCGCGCGCTGGTCTTGGCGATCCGGATCGTCCGATTGGTTCCTTCCTCTTCCTCGGCCCGACGGGTGTCGGCAAGACCGAACTCGCAAAGACGCTCGCCGAGTTGCTCTTCGATGACGAGAAGTCGATGATTCGCATCGACATGTCGGAGTACATGGAGCGCCATTCTGTGTCGCGTCTCGTCGGTGCGCCTCCGGGTTATGTCGGCTACGACGAGGGTGGCCAACTGACCGAGGCGATCCGTCGTCGGCCGTATTCGGTCGTGTTGCTTGACGAGATCGAGAAGGCACACGGCGACGTCTTCAACATCCTCTTGCAAGTGCTCGACGATGGCCGGCTGACCGATGGGCAGGGGCGCACGGTCGACTTTACGAATACGGTTCTGATCATGACGTCCAACGCTGGCTCCGAATTCGTCTTGGGCGATCTCTCTCACGATCAGATTCGCGAGCGTGTCGATGGCGTTTTGCGGCAGACGTTCCGACCAGAGTTCCTTAATCGTATCGACGAGACTGTGATCTTCCAGCGACTCAGCGAGGCCGAGATTCGACAGATCGTCGACCTGCAGGTGCAGCGTCTCGTGCGTCGCGTCGAGGATCGTCGCGTGTCATTCGAGGTGACTCCCGCTGCGAAGGATTTGTTGGCGCGAGAGGGCTACGATCCGACCTATGGTGCACGTCCCTTGAAGCGCGCTATCCAACGTCTACTCGAGAACCCGCTGGCGTTACGGTTGCTCGAAGGCGATGTCACCGACGGAGCGCGCATTGTTGCGGACGTGGTTGACGGTGGTGAGGGAATTACCTTCACAATCGATGCCGCGCAGGCGGCTGTCTAGTCGTGGGCTTATTTCGCCGTTCGAGTGCGGGTGATTTTGCCGAGGTCGACGATACCGTTGAGGTCGAGGCAGCAGCGGTTGTTGAGGATCCGGGCCCGCTTGGGCCAACGGGGCGCCCGTTGCATCCGGTTGGCGCGTACTTCGAGGCGGCCTTTCGCCGCTTTGGTATCAACTTTGGGGGCTATCTGCTCTATACCGTGGTGTGTGGGTTGTTCCCTGTTGGCGCCGCGCTGATTGTCAGTGCGATCACGGCACCCGAGTGGCTTACGCTCTTTATCTTTTTCTTTGGTTTTACGCTCGGCAATGTGCTTCTGATTGCGATGACGACGGTGCTGGTTGCGGGTGGGGGTCGAGAGCGCTTTGGCCCGATTGCCGTGACGTGTGCCGCGACGACGGTGCTTGGTGCGGGGCTGGCGGCGTTGCATCCGGTTGTCGCGATCGTGCTTTACCCGTTGATTGTGTTCCCACCGATTATTGTCGCGTCGGGCGATGCGGATGGTTTGCGCGCACTCGTGGTTGGCGCCAAGACGGCGGCGCGCTGGTTTAAGCGTACGTATGCCTGTCTGTTCGGTGTCGTGCTGGTCGCGGCGGCGGCCTGGTTCGGCTTTACGATTCTGCTCTCACCGCTTCAAGATGTGCTGCAAAAACAGGTTGCTTTCGCGATTACAACGCTGCTGGTCTGGCCGATCTCCGCCCTTGTCTTCCGTAATCTCTACGGCGATGTGACGGGTCGGCTTGTGATCAACGAGGCGCCTGGTGAAAATGATCGCCGTAAGGAGATCATCAAGCGACGGCGCGAGAAGGCGAAGCGCAACCGTAAGCGCATCAAGCAGATCACGGACGAGTAGGGATTTCGTGGTGGGGTCGAGATTTCGTGGTGGGAGGCGGACGCCACAACCCCGCGGATGTGAGGTCCGCCCCCTACACACAAACCGTCTGTCGAGCGCGGATGTAGGGGGGGCGGACCTCACACCCGCGGGGTTGTGGCGTCCGCCTCCCACCACGAAATCGAGCTTGGCTCCACCACGAAATTACGGCCGGTTGGGGTTGGCGTGATTGGACCTGAGATTTCGTGATGGGGTCAAGCCCGCGAAACCAAGGACCGTGGCGGTTGGCTCGGCTAGGGCCTGCGATTTCGTGGTGGGAGGGCGGATGCCACATCCGCGCGGTTGTGGCATCCGCCCCACACCACGAAATCGCTAGCTGTTAAGAGCGTCCCAGACGCGGTTCGGCGTCATCGGCAGTTGGCGAACGCGAGCGCCCGTGACTTGCTTGATCGCATTGCCGATTGCAGCGAGTGTCGGGACGCTCGGCGGCTCGGCGATGCCCTTGAGTCCGTTCGGACCACCATTTGTCGCAGCGGGACCGACGAAGGCGATGTCGATCGGTGGCGCATCGGAGGCCGTCACCAACTTGTACTCGAGCAGGCCCGGCTTGACGATGCAGCCATCGGCACCAATCGTCGAGCTCTCTAAGAGTGCTTGGCCGATGCCCATCACGACGCCGCCTTCGATCTGGCCCTCTGCTCCAAGCGGATTGATGATCGTGCCCGAATCGTGCGCCGCAGCGACACGAATCACACGCACGACGCCGGTCTCGCGATCGACCTTGATGTGCGCGGCGTGGCAGAAGAAGGTGGGCGCGACCCACGAGTCCATACCCATGCGACCGACACACTGCGACCCGTCGACTTCCGGTGCGGATGGCGGTTCGCCAGAACCACTCGAGATCAGCTGATCACCACCCGTCGCCTCGCCCGCCAAATCAGCAATCGAGACGCTCTTGTCGGGTGAGCCCTTGACGCGCGCAACACCTTCAGCGAGCTCGATGTCGCCCTTGGCAGCTTCGAGCTTCTCGGCTGCCATGTTGAGTAGGCGCTCGCGGATCTCCTTGGCGGCGGCCACGACGGCACGACCATTGTTGAGCGTCGTCTGCGAACCCGAGGAACCCATGTCGTACGGGCCCGATTCTGTGTCCTGATAGACGATCGAGAAGTCTTCGGGCTGCATACCAAGCTGCTCAGCCGCGAGGCGCGGCAGCGCCATCACTGCACCCGAACCACACTCCTGCGCGCCTGTAATGATCGTCGCCGAGCCATCGCCGTTGAATTTGATGTACGCGCCCGACGAGGAACCGAACGATGGCCACCAGCCGATCGCCATGCCGATCGCCTCGTCCTCGGGGAGCTCCTTGCCGTAGCCAATCAGCTCGGCGGCCTTCTCGAGGCACTGCGGTGCGCCATGTGGATCGAGGATCTGTCCGGTCGCGGTGGCATCGCCATCGCGCACCACATTTTTGAGGCGGAACTCGAGTGGGTCCATGCCGATCGTGTGGGCGAGTTCGTCCATGTGCGACTCGAGCGCCCAGTTGACTTGTGGCGCCGTTGGAGCACGCACCGAGCCGGACGGTTGATGGTTCGTGTAGGCGAGGTACGCGTTGATCTCAGTATTGGGGATCCGGTACGGACCGATCGCGTGCATTGACGCAAGCTCGGGGAAGAAGCCAGCATCGGCCGTGTAGGCACCATTGTCGATGATGAGCTTGCCGCGGCGGGCGAGAATGGTGCCGTCGTTGGCAACGCCGGTCTCGAGTTCGATGACCATGCCTTCGCGACGATGGTCGGGTGCAATGAACTCTTCGCGACGCGAGAAGACGAGCTTGACGGGACGCTTCGCTTTGCGGGCAACTGCTGCGACGTGTGCTTCGAAGTGGAACTCGCACTTGCCGCCAAAGCCGCCACCGAGGTGCGGGACGATGACACGCACGGCGTTCTCGGGCATTTGCAGCGTGTGGGCAACGCCAGCACGCGCGTTGAATGGCACTTGAGTCGAGGACCAGATTGTGACCTGGTCTCCATGCCACTCGGCGACGATGGCGCGCGGCTCGATCGGTGCGGCGTGTTGCATATCGGAGACGTAGCGCTCGCTGACGACGTGGTCGGCTGCAGCCATTCCCGCCGCTGCATCGCCGTGCACGATTGACGTGTGGCAGGCGGTATTGCCGTCGCGAACGATGTCGGAGGCGTCGTTGTAGTCTTGCCAATCGGCGTGCACCAACTGCGAGCCGTCGACGAGCGAGGCCTCGATGTCATTGACTATGGGCAGTGGCTCGATCTTGACTTCGATCAGATCGACGGCGGCCTGCGCGACCGCGGGCGTTGTCGCGGCGACGGCGGCGATGATTTCGCCTTCGAAGCGGACGTACTCTTTTGCGAAGAGGCGACGATCCTGAATGTATGGACCGTGTTGCAGGTCGGGCGTGTCTTCGTGGGTGACGACAGCAAAGACGCCGGGGAGTGCGCTGGCTTTGGTCGTGTCGAGGTGGGTGATGCGTCCGTGGGCGATTCCGGCATAGAGGAACTTGCAGTGGGTCAGCCCTGTCAGGCCGAGGTCGGCGGTGTAGCGGCCGAGGCCGGTCACCTTGTCCTTGCCGTCCTGACGGTGGAACGTTCTTTGCTCGACAACGGCCATCTGTCGCTCTCCTTGGTGGTGCAATGCGATGTGGCTGAATCCTACCGGCGCTGGCCTGCCGGCGCCATTGTCGACCTTACGGCCAGCGTTCGAGGGCCGGAGCCATGCCTTCGACGATGATTACTTCGGCGCAGCGGGCCGCTTCGGTGGCGAGTGCCGCAGCGTCTTCGTGTGGTTCGAAGGCAGACAATACGTAGGCGGCGATGTCGCGCTGGTCGCCCTTGCCCGGTCGGCCCACACCACAGCGAACACGGAAGAATGCGGGCGACCCGAGCGCTTCAGCAAGCGAGCGCAGGCCGTTATGACCCTTCAGACCGCCGCCTTCACGGGCACGCACAATGCCAGGCTCTAACTCGATGTCGTCGTAGATGACGACGATCTCGTCGAGTGGCAGCTTTAGCTCGCGTACGCAGGCGCCGACGGAGCGACCCGAATCGTTCATGAACGTCTCGGGGGCGAGTACGCCGATTGCGACATCACCGACGCGAATCTCGGCGTAGCGACCGTTGTACTTGTCTTTCGACTTGGCGTCGTGCGTGGCGAGCAATTGTTCGACCGCCATCCAGCCGATATTGTGTCGCGTCTTCGCGTACTTCGAGCCGGGGTTGCCGAGCCCGACGATCAGGGCGTCGACGTAACTCACCGTTGCTACCTGGAGTCGTCGCCCGAATCGCCGTCGGATGCCTCGGCGTCGGACGAGCCCTCGGTCGATGCGCCTTCGGCTCCCTCTTCGCCTTCGGCTCCTTCTTCGCCTTCGGCTGCTGTTTCTTCGGACAGTGCGGCGCGTGTCACGACACAGGAGCAGACGGCAGCGTCGGGGTCGCTAGCGAACTCGGACCCGGTCGGGGCGGTCAGGTCGCGGACGTGGATCGAATGGCCGATGCGGAGCTCGGTGACGTCGACGACGAGCTCGGTCGGCATCACACCTGGCAGGGCGGTCATCATCACTTCGTGTAGCGACTGCTCGATCATGCCGCCGTCGAGCTTGACGCCGTCGGCTTCGCCTTCGAGGTGGACGGGGACCGGCGACGTGATTGTTTCGGTCATCGAGATTGCCATGAGGTCGATGTGGGTGACACGATCGCGGACCGGATCGATCTCCATGGCCTTGAGGATCGCGTTGACGGGCTTGCTCTCGCCTTCGATCACGAGCGAGAGAATGGCGTTACGACCAGCCTCACCAATGAAGGCGGCGCGCAGCTTGACGCGTTCGATCTGGATCGGCAGCGGCTCGCGGCCTTGGCCGTACAGCACCCCTAGGATCACGTCCTGCTTGCGCAGACGTTGGTTGGCTCGCGTGCCGGCGGGCTCACGCTTGGTGATGGTCAGTGTCGTATCGGACATGGGGTGTCAGCTCCGTCGGGATGCGGGGAGGAGCATAGGCAAGGCGCGCGCTTGGCGCGGCAGATCATTGTGGAAGGCGGATGATTGTGCCTTCATCTTCGATGATTTTCGGGTCTTGGGTGTTGTTCTTCCGCCGTGACAAGCAGGCTGTCAGTCGCGTGCGCTCGCCTAGAAGAGCTGGTTTTCGCCGTCGAAGAGGTTCGACACGGAGCCTTCGCGAAAGATCTCTTCGATCGTCTGCGCGAGGATCGCGTCGACTGGCAACACGCGAATGCGACTGTCGGCGGCGTGTGGATTGATCGGGACGGTGTCGCAGACGACGACCTCGTGGAGCACGGAGGCCTTGATGCGCTCGAGTGCTGGCTCCGACAAGATCGCGTGGGTGGCGCAGGCAACGACTTGCGTGGCGCCCGCGTTGTGGACGGCTTCGGCGCCTGCGCAAAGCGTGCCGGCCGTGTCGATGATGTCGTCGGAGATGATCACCTTTTTGCCAGCGACGTCGCCGATGATCGCTGCCACACGCGCCGTGCCGTGCTCGGGACGCAGCTTCGCGATGATCGCGACGTCGGCGTCGAGCATTTCGGCGAAGCGTGTGGCGAGTTTTGCGCGGCCCGCGTCGGCCGAGACAACGACGGTGCCCTCGCCGTACAGGCCCATGTCGCGGAAGTGTCGCGCAAACATCGGTAGCGCTGTCATATGGTCGACGGGACCGTCGAAGAAGCCCTGTACCTGGCCGGCGTGGAGATCCATTGTCAGCACGCGATCGATGCCCGAGGCGCGCAGCAGCGTTGCCACGAGGCGGGCGGTGATTGGCTCGCGCGGCGCGGACTTCTTGTCCTGGCGTGCGTAGGGGTACCACGGGATCACGGCAGTGACGCGCTTCGCCGAGCCGAGGATGGCCGCGTCGGCCATGATCATCAGCTCCATCAGATTGCGATTGACGGGGTTGACGCAGCTCTGGACGAGAAAGACGTCGGCGCCACGAACCGACTCTTCGAAGCGCGCGTAGATCTCGCCATTCGGGAACGTTTTTAGTGTCGTCTGCCCGAGGCCGACACCGAGCCGATCGGCGATGCGTTGCGCGAGGTCTTGGTTTGAGCGGCCCGAGAAGATCAGCAGGCGCTTGTTCGACGAGTGCTCGAACGAGGCGTGGGTGATTCCCAATTCTGCGGGAACATCGAACAACTTGGAATCAGGCATCGCGTTTCCTCTTCGCGTAGTGCTCTTTGATCACCTGGCGGGCTCGGGCGATGCCGAGTGCGCCAGCGGGTACATCATGCGTGATGATGGACCCGGCACCGGTCACTGCGTCGTCGCCAATCTCGACCGGCGCAACAAAGACCGTGTCCGAGCCAGTCCGCACGCGGTTGCCGATGATCGTGCGGTGCTTCTGCTCGCCGTCATAATTTGCGGTGATGTTGCCGGCGCCAATGTTGCTGTCTTCGCCGATGGTGGCATCACCCACGTAGGAGAGGTGTGGGATCCTGCTGCGGGCGCCGACCTCAGCATTCTTCGTCTCGGCGAATGCACCAACGCGAGCGCCGGCATAGAGGTGCGTGCCGGCACGCAGGTGTGCGAATGGGCCAGCCTGGGCGCCTGGTTCGAGGATGGCATCCGTCAGCACGCTGTGTGGACCTGCCTCGGCGCCGCTTGCGAGCCGCGTCGAGCCGCGCAGAATCGTAAACGGGTGGACGACGCAGTCCGGCTCGAGTTCGACCGAGACATCAATGTAGGTCGTTGTCGGATCAACAATGCCGGCACCGAGCAGCAGGTGCGCTTCGATAATGCGATAGCGGAGCAGTTGAGCTGCCTCTGCCAACTCGACTCGCGTGTTGACGCCGAGCAGGAGTGAGGCATCGCTGATCTCGGCAGCGCGGACGGCTCGGCCCGTTGCGGCGATCGCTGGCACGACGTCGGGGAGGTAGAACTCGCCTTGCGCGTTGTCACTCGTGAGCCCGGCGAGCGCGGGGCGGAGTGCGTCGATCGCGAAGACGTAAAGCCCTGCGTTGACCTCGTTTACGGCCAATTCGGCTGCTGTTGCGTCCTTTGCTTCGACGATGCGAATCGTGTCGTCGGTCCCGCGGATGACGCGCCCGTAGTGGGCGGGATCTTCGCTGCGAAAACTGGCGGCTGTACCGGCAGCGCCGCTCGCCGCGTGCGCGGCGAGCAGGTCGCTGAGCAGTTCTGCGGTCAGTAGCGGCGTGTCGCCCGAGACGATCAGCACGTCGCCGTCAAACCCTTCGAGTGCAGGCAGGGCACAGCGCACGGCGTCGCCGGTGCCAAGCTGATCGGGCTGTACGACCGTCGTTGCATCGCCCGCGACGGCGGCGACTGCATCGGCGGCATCCGGTGGAACCACCACGACGATGCGGTCTGCGCCGGCCTCGTGGACGGCGGCGATCACCCAGCCGAGCAGCGAGCGCCCCCAAATCGGGTGCAGCACCTTTGGCAGTGTCGAACGCATGCGTGTGCCCTTGCCGCCGGCCATGACGACGCAGGCGAGGGGACGATCCGTGCTGCGGGGGGCATGCTCCATCGGGCCTGCCTAACCCTAGTCCGTCAACCGGCAGGCGCAGTCTCGGCCGCGGCGATCGCGGCTTGGAGGTCGCCGGTGGCGAGGTACGAGAGCCCGAGCGTAACGTCGTGTCGGAAGCGAATTGTGCCCGCACGGTCGATCACGAACGTGCTGCGTTTGATACCCACGATCGGTGCTTTCGCCCCGTACAGCGCGGCGACAGCACGGTCGGGGTCGGCGAGTAGCGGCACCGTCAACCCGTGTTTGGCGGCGAACTGCTCTTTCGAGGCCACGTCTTTGGCAGAGATGCCGACGATGACGGCGTCGCTGGCAGCGAGCTCGGCCCAGTGTTCGCTGTAATCACAGAGCTGTTTCGTGCAGACCTTGGTGTCGTCGGCAGGATAGAAGGCGAGTACGACGGTTTTGCCGCGCTGGTCTGCGAGACGAAACGCGCCGTGTGTGCCGTTGAGGGTGAAGTCGGGGGCGGGATCGTCGACCTGTGCGTGCGCCATGGGAAACCTCCGGGGATGGGCGTCGAGTTTTTTCGCACGGCGGCCGCGGGCAGCCGTCAGCGGCGTCGCGGCAGCGTCACGGCTTTCGTCGAGGTCGAACGCTGGCCGTTTTTGGTGATGAAGACGGTGGTGAGAGTCAGGACGAGTTTCTGTCGGGCCCGCATGCGCCTGCCGGCAGCGGTGAGGTTGCATCGGATGGTGGTCGTGCCGGCGCGCTTCACCTTGACTCTCCCGCGGCAGAGCGAGGTGCCGCTGCGGGTGCGCAGCGCGCCGGTAGTGGTTGCAGTACCGGCGCCGGGGGCAGTGAACGTCATTATTGCCCCGCGGGCCGTTGCTTTAGGTCTGGTGGTGCGCAGCGTTATGACGGCTGTGGTGGTGGGCGGTGGCGCTGCGGTTGCCTCCGGGGCGGGCAGGCTCTCCCACTGTGCTTGAAACGTTGTGTCGGTGGTGATCACCAGTGTGTCTCCGGCAAGCACGACCACGGTACCCGTCGACCAGCCAGTAAATCGGTAGCCGAATCGCACCAGATCGCCGGTGTTGCCGAGCACGGTCGCGGTTGCGCCATGCGTGTACGGGCTGCTGGCATCGACCGGTGCGGTGCCCCCGCTCGCGCCGTTGGCGTCGTACGTCACGACGTACGTTTGTGCAATGAACGTGAGGGACACCGATCCGGCGCTGCTGGGCGTGGAGTTGAGCCGGGTTCCGCCGGTGCCCCCGGTCGGGCTGTACGTGGCGGTGCCGATGATGCGGCTCGGATCGATGTAGGACCCGCCGGCCCCACCTCCCGCGCCGCAGCCTTCGCCGCCGCCGCCGTAGCCCCCGCCACCGCCCCCGCCCATGCCTAAGGTTCTTGCGCCACCTGCTCCGCCCGCTACCCAGCTCATGCCACTGAGGGTTGTGCTGCCACATAGGCCCGCTCCGCCGGCGCCACCGGTCCCACCCGCGCCGCCGGCGCCGCCGGGGGTATCCTCCCAGACGTTGCCGCCGGAGGCGCCGGCGGCGGACGTGGCTGCGCCGTCTCCGCCAACCCCACTCACGTTGTTTATGCTGACGCCGCCGCCGCCGCCGCCAGCGATCACGAATACAGCCGAGGTTGACGATCCGCTGTACACGGCGCTGAAGCCGCCACCTCCGCCCCAGTACGTTCCGCTCGCGCCGACGACTACGGTGACCGCGGTCAGCGACGTGGACTGCACGGACGCCGTGACGCGTGCGCCGTTGCCGCCAGCGGCGCCACCACCCATATCGCCAGGATCGTTTCCACCCGCGCCCCCGCCGCCCCGGACGACCAGCGAGATCGACCTGGCCCCCACCGGCACGGCGATCGTCGTCGCCCCGCCTGCAGCGTACGTGCACGTCACGGTCTGCCCAAGCACGGGCGCGACTGTCGTACACGACGGTGCCGCCAGCGCGGGAGTGGCGGGGAGGAGCACGAGCACCGTCATTATCGAGAAGCACGTACAGAGTCGCCGCATGGAACGATCATAGTCGTACTAAGACGCCCGAGGAGTGCTACAACCCCCGCATGCACCAGCCCATCGAGACCATCCTCATCAATGCGCAGGTCCGCACCCTCGACCCTGCGAATCCCACCGCTACCGCTGTCGCCGTCGGTTCGGGCGCGATCCTCGCGATCGGGTCGGATGCCGAGCTGCGCGCCGAGGCTGGCAGCGCTAGAGTCATCGATCTTGACGGCGCGGCACTCGTGCCCGGTATCACCGACTCGCACGTGCACCCCTTGATGGGCGCGCTCGCTGCGCGTGGTGCGGATCTACTCGACGCCGGCACGTGGGACGACGTGCTCGCTGGTATTCGCGCCGAGGCAGGTGGCAAGGGTCCGCACGATTGGGTGATCGGCTGGGGTCTGTTGTACGACGCCTTTCAAGGGCGCCCGATCCATCGTGATCTCATCGAGGACGCTGCGGGTGGTCGTCCGGTGTTCATTAGGTTCATGGACTTTCATACCGCTTTGGTCTCGCAGCAGGCACTCGACATTGCTGGCATCACGGGCCCGCGGACCTTTACGGAGAACGCCGAGATTATCTGCGACGCCGCCGGCGTGCCGACCGGCGAGCTGCGCGAGTGGGGCGCCATCGGCCTGGCCGAGGACGCCATGCCACAGCTCACGCAGGCGCAGAAACTCGATCTCTATGCGGCGCAGATGCGCCAGTTCGCCGCCGTCGGTATCACTGGTATTCACGGGATGGACGGCGATCTCGGTACGCTCGATACGCTGCGCGAACTGGAAGCCTCAGGGCGTCTGTTGACGCGTCTGACGATGCCGTTCTGGATCAAGCCCGAGATGACGGAGGCGGAGTGGGAGGAATTCGTCCCCCACCGCGACGCTCGTGGGCGACGCTGGCGTGGTGGTGTTGCCAAGTTCTTTATTGATGGCGTGATCGATACCGGTACGGCCTGGCTCTGCGAGCCGGACTCTGAGGGAGACGGCCTATTGCCATTCTGGCCCGACCCGGCCACATACCGCAAGGCCGTCAAGCGCTTTGCACAGGCGGGCTTTCAATGTGTGACGCACGCCTGTGGTGATCGCGCAGTGCGCGAGGCGCTCGACGCGTACCGCGACGCGGGTGCAGCCGACGGCATTCGCCACCGCATCGAGCACATCGAGACGCTGCAGGCCTCCGACCTGCCGCGCTTCGCTGCCGAGAACGTCGTTGCATCGATGCAGGCGCAGCACATGATGTGGCTGGATCCTGCTCGCACCTGCAACTGGACGACGCGCATGGGCGACGCCTGCTGCGATCGCGCCTTTCCGATCCGCTCGTTGCTCGAATCGGGCGCGCTGGTCGCGCTCGGCTCGGACTGGCCCGTGGCGCGCTTCGATCCGCGCATCGGCATGGCGGCCGCGCAGCTGCGGCGCCCGCCGGGCGTGCAGCGCGACGCCTTCGACACGCAAGGCATTGATGGTCTGGCGGCACTCGAGGGTTACACCACGAATGCGGCTCGGACGATCTCTGAGGAGCATCGACTCGGTCGTATCAAGGTTGGCTACTGCGCCGACCTGACGGCCTTTGCGGTCGATCCCGTCACCTGTCCGCCCGACGAGCTAATCGAAAACCCGGTGCGCCTGACGATGGTCGACGGCGAGGTTATCTACCGGGGCTAGCGCGGGCCAAGCCAGCGCTGGGGTTGGCCCGTCACTGCGGCGATCGTCTGATAATTGCGGTCGCGATGGACGAGCGCCATGCCGGCCTCGATCGCCGCGGCGGCGACCAGCAAGTCGACAATCGGTGTGGAGCGGTGGCGCGAGCCGGGCTCTGCGGCGAGGAGACGTTGGATGACCTGTGCACGCTCTTGGACGGCCTGGTCGATTGGCACTTCGGGCGTGCCGACAAAATTTGCCGCGAGCTGGTCGTACGCGGTGATGCTGAGCGCACCGCGGAGCACCTCCAGTCGCATCGGTCGACAGGTCGCGACGCATCCGGCTTCCATGTGCTCAGCAAACTGTTGCGCTGCAGGATCCTCTGGGTGTTGTTCGGCCCAGATCCACGCGGACGTGTCGATCAGCACGATCACGTGCGAGGTTTCCGGTGTGCTCCCCGTTGATGCCGCATGTCCTGGAGTTCCGCTTCCGTGATGCCGAGTGGATGGGTAAGCAATGCACGACGTCGCTCTAGGTCGGCTGCCTCTTTGAGGGCGCGATTGACGGTCTCGGTCGGGCCGCTGGTACCGAGCAGGCGCTCAGCATCAGCGAGCAGCGCGGCGTCGAGGTAGAGCGAGGTGTGCTTTTTTGCCATCGTTTCCATGCATCCGAATCTAGCGTACGTTTTGCTCTAAAGATAGCGTATAGGCGTGACGCAAACACCCCGGATCCACGCGCGTCGTGTCATACGTCACACCTGACCTATCCAAAATCGCTACGACACAGCAGGCGAGAACCACGCGCATAGCCGAGCCAGTCCGTGGTCAGCTAGCGCTTGACGATCCCCAGACGCTCGCGTGCGACGTCTGGTCCGGCGACCGATCCGCCCAGGCTCTCGACGATCGTGACCGCCCGCTCGACTAGTTGCGCGTTGGTGGCGAACTGGCCCTTGCTGAGGTAGAGGTTGTCCTCGAGTCCGACTCGGACATTGCCGCCGAGCAGCATCGCTTGCGCGACGAACGGCATCTCCAGGCGACTAATCGCAAAGCCACTCCAGACCGCGTTGGGTGGCATCTGGTCGGCAAATGTCTGCATCGTCCGCGGCGTCGCGGGTGCGCCCCAGGGAATCCCGAGACAGACCTGGACAAACGGCGGGTCGTCGATCAGGCCCTCCTCGACCAGCTTGTTGACAAACCAGAGATGCCCGAGCTCGAAGCACTCGAGTTCGGGCTTGATGCCAAGCGCGCGGATTTTCTCGGCGCCGATGCGCAAGAAGTCGGGCGTGCCGACGTAGACCATGTTGCGGTCACCAAAGTTGAGGCTGCCGCAATCGAGCGTGCAGAGGTCGGGCAGCGTGTCGAGCAGGTGGGCGATGCGCTCATCCGGGCCGACCAGGTCGGAGCCGGGCAGCGGCGTGTCCGATCCGTTTGGGCCGACGAGCAGGTCACCACCCATGCCGGTCGTCAGGTTGATGATCACGTCGACGCCGCTCTCGCGAATGCGGCTGACCACGTCGCGATAGAGATCGACGCGCCGGGTTGGCTCGCCCGTCTCGGGGTCGCGAACGTGGCAGTGCACGATCGCGGCACCCGCCTTGGCAGCATCGATCGCCGAGTTCGCGATCTGCTCTGGCGTAATCGGCAAATCCGGATGGATGCCGTGTGTGGCACCGGCGCCAGTGATCGCGCAGGTGATGAATGGGTTCCAGTGCATGGGGTTCCTCTTAGTTGGCCGGGCGGAGGGTAGCGATCTGCTGCTCGACAGGTGCGTTCGCGATGGCAGTGGCGAGTGCATCGTCGTCGGCATAGCCCGTCAGCGCGATCGTGCGCGTCGGAACAGAAACGATCAACTCATCCATGACGAACGGCCATGGCGATAGTTCTTCGGCGCCGTCGTCCGCTCGCACGACCTGCAGCGTGGCATCGTCGGGCAGCACGATCTCCAGCGGGCCGGGCCCTGCCGGGTCGCCTTGGCAGACGCGCAGCGACAGTCGGTCGAAGACCTGCAGCAGCAGATAGTTGCGCCAGAGGTCGTCAGCGCTGACGTCCAGTTCCGTCTGCAGCGCTCCATAACGCGCCTCTTGCTCCGAAACGAACGCGTCGACGAGTGCCTGCACGTCGGGCGCGCGGGTCATCTTGAGGGCCGGCTGCGTGCCATAGCGTCCGGTATAGATCCCAGCCGCATGCATCGAGACCAGCAGGCCGGCATATGGGTCGAGGTCCTCGACCTCTTGGATACCGAGGCGATACAGCCGCAGGTGCTCCTCGATCAAGACATCGAGGAAGTTGGGGGGCCGCCCCGTATCGGCATTGATGCGCGGCATAGCTTCCCAATGACGCCAGCCAATATCGTGGAGGCGCGCAGCGAGTAGCACGCTGTCGCGCGGATCGAGCGCGGCTGCGGAATCGCCGCCCCAGGCCTCGGCTAGCTGGCCCGAGATAACGGAATGGTCGACCTGCATCACTACGGCGGCGCGCTCTTCGACGGTTCGGACGATCATCTGGAACCTCCGGGGGTGCGGGCGAGCCAGGCATGGCGGACGACACAGAAGTTGAAGGTCCCCTGCGCTGTTGTATCCGCACAAAGCTGATCGAAGCGTTCGAGGTCGGCGACCGTTACGGCCTTGCTCCGCTCGAGTGTGCCGCGGTACGCGGGCCACGAATGCCCGAGGAAGCTATCACCAACGGCGTCCGTAACGGCCAGAATCTGTGGATCCCAGGCCACAATCTGGAAGCCCGCGGCAACGAGCCAATCGGGTACCTGACGGCCAGCATCCGGGTGCGGCTTGGTGTCGCACCAGGCCTGCTTAATGCGGGCGGCGAGCGCGGCATCGCCGATACCCCACGACGCCGATTCCCAATCGGTATCAGCAATCAGCAGCCGACCACCAGGGCGTAGGACACGCGCGATCTCGCGCAGCGCTCCGACGGCATCCGGTACGTACTCGATCACCTGCACGAGGACTGCGGCATCGAAGGCGTCGTCGGGAAATGGCAAGGCAGAGGCGTCACCGGTTGCGAATTCGACCGTGACGCCCGCCTCGTGCGCCTCGGCCTCCGCCGCGAGCAACATCGCGGGCGCCGAATCCATCGCTGTGACGCGGGCGCCGCGCAAGGCGAGGTCGCGTGCATAGATACCCGGGCCGCAACCAATGTCCAGCACAGTCGCGCCCTCGATCGGGCCGAGTAAGTCGATTTGCAGCGCACGAATCGTGACGACGTCGTCGCTGCGGTAGACACTACTGACCCGTGCGGCCGCTTCAGGGGTGTCCCAAGCCGAACCAGCACCGTGCGTAGGGCGTGGAGTAGAGGTACTCATCCCGGTAGGCTACCGCCGTGACCGATCGCGCGCGCGCCAGCCGCTCCGAATTCTTCGTCTTCCGCGACATCACGACGCGCTGGATGGACAACGACGTCTACGGCCATGTCAATAACGTCGTCTTCTACTCATGGTTCGACACCGTCGTCAACGCGTTCCTGGTGGAGCACGGGGTGCTCGACTGGACGGAGGGCGAGACCGTGGGCCTCGTCGTCGAGACGATGTGTCGGTACCACGCTCCGGTTGCCTTTCCTGAGACGATCGAGGCGGGAATCTGCGTCGAGAAGATCGGCACGTCGAGCGTGCGCTACGAAGTCGGGATCTTTCGTCACGGCGACGACTTGGCGGTGGCCGAAGGGTACTTCGTCCACGTCTACGTCGACCGTGCGACGCGACGACCCGCTCCGATCAGCGATCAGCTACGCGCCGTGTTGCTTCCGATTTCGAAGAACTAGCCCTAATCTTCCGGTCAGCGAAGTATTCTTCGCAGCGACGACGGAAAGGCTCAGACATGCCCCTCAAGGAGCGCATCAGCGCATTCGACGGACTCGACATCACGCCAGAGCAGCGCGAGATCCTCGAGGCGATCCGCGAGTTCGTCGATCGCGAGGTGATTCCGGTTGCGAAGGAACTCGAAGCACGTAACGAGTTTCCCACCAAGATCGTTGAAGGCCTGCGCGACATGGGCGCCTTCGGGATGCGCATCCCGACGGAGTACGGTGGCCTCGGCCTCGACCTCGTCACATACGCGCTCGCGATCGCCGAGTTGACGCGCGGGTGGATGGCCGTGTCCGGCATCGTCAACGGGCAGTACATCGTCAGCGGCATGATCGCAGCGCACGGCACCGACGAGCAGAAAGCAAATTATCTACCGCGTCTTGCTGCCGGCGAGATTCGTTCGTGCTTCTCGATGACGGAGCCAGATGCTGGTTCGGATGTGCAGGCGATTCGTACGACCGCGCGGCTCGAAGGCGACGAGTACGTGATCGACGGCAACAAGATGTGGGTCACCAATGGCGATCGCGCTTCGCTGATTGCACTGCTCGTCAAGACGGATCCGAATGCCGATCCGCGTCACACGGGCATGACCGCACTGATCGTCGAGAAGCAGCCGCAGTTCGCGCAGCAGAATGGGTTGACGGTCTCACCACCGCTCGGCAAGCTTGGCTATCACGGTGTCGAGAGCGTCGAGTTCGCCTTCGAGGGCTTTCGTGTGCCTACCTCTGCTGTCCTCGGTGGCCCCGAGCTGGTCGGCAAGGGCTTCTATCAGATGATGTCGGGCATCGAGACGGGGCGCATCAATGTTGCCTCGCGTGGCCTCGGCATCTCATTGCGCGCGCTCGAGTTGTCACTCGAGTACGCGCAGCAGCGCAGGGCGTTTGGCAAACCAATTGGGCATCACCAGTTGATTCAGAAGAAGATCACGGACATGGCGACGCGGATCGAGGCGTCGAAGCACCTGATTCTGGCTGCGGCTCGTAAGAAGGATTCGGGGCAGCGTGCCGACATCGAGGCCGGGATGGCAAAGCTTTTCGCGACGGAGACGTGCCAGCGTTGCGCGGAGGAGGCGATGCGGATCTTCGGCGGCTATGGCTACTCCACGGAGTACGAGGTCGAGCGTCTCTATCGCGACGCGCCGCTGATGATGATCGGCGAGGGTTCGAACGAGATCCAAGAGACGATCATCGCCAAGGGCCTGCTCAAGCGCCACGAGCTGATCTGATTGCGTGGTGGGGGGCGGACGCCACAACCCCGCGGTTGTGGGGTCCGCCCATCCGCGCGGTTGTGAGATCCGCCCCCACCACGAAATCAGATCAACTCGTCATCACGAAATCGAGGCGCCGAGTGGACGTTTCGGACATGGTGGGCCCGGGCCCACCATGTCCGCGCAGTGCCGCTCCACTTTTCGCTTTGTTGTGCGAAAAAACAGACGACATATTTATTCATTTGGCTTAGACACGAGGTTCCTGGCGCGGACATGATGGGCCCGGGCCCATCATGTCCGCCAGCGCTGGTGTGTGATGGGATTTCGTGGTGGGGGCGGACCTCACATCCGCGGGGTTGTGGCGTCCGCCCCCACCACGAAATCTCGCAAACTGCATGCAAAGGGTCGCCATTAATCGCTTGCAATCCTGCGCGACCTGTGGTTTTGTATGCAACTCATGGCAAACGCTGTAACGCACCCGGTTGGCACAAGCGCGGAACGCGTCTATGACGACCTGCGCGAAGCGATCATCGGCGGCGAGTACACGCCGGGCGAGCGGCTCCGTACCGAGGCACTCGCAGAGCGCTTCGGCACTTCGCGCACGCCCGTCCGCGAAGCACTTGTGCTGCTCGAAGGTGACGGGCTGGTCGAGCTCGAGCCGCGTCGCGGCGCCGTCGTTCGCAGTTTCGACGCAGCAGACCTCGTCGACCTCTACGAAGTGCGTGCGATCCTCGAGGCACGCGCCGCGCAGCTCGCAGCACTCCGCTTAACCCGCGAGGACCTCGACGCGCTCGATGCGACGTGTGATCGCGCAGAGAGCATGGCGGGCTCGGGGAAGATCGCGATCGAAACGCTAATCGCCAGCAACGACGAGTTCCATCGCATCATCGTCGAGGCCTCGGGCAGCGCGCGACTGACCGCGGCGCTACGCACGGTCGCTGGCATTCCACGCCCCTTCAAGGCTGCCTTCTGGAAGAACGGCGCAGAACGCACGCGCTCGCTGTCGGCACACCGCGAAATCGTCGCCGCATTGCACTCTGGATCGGCCGAGCGCGCCGAGAGTGCGATGCGACTCCACGTACTAACTGCACGAGACTTTCTGATCGAGGTGATGGGTGAGCGGCACTAATCCACAAGGTGCTGGTCCGCTCGAGGGCGTACGCATGATCGAGTTCGGCCAACTCCTGGCCGGACCCTACTGCTCGTCCCTGATGGCCGACTTTGGTGCCGATGTAATCAAAGTCGAGGCGCCACCCGCCGGCGATCCGATGCGCGTATGGGGGCGCGAGAAAGTCAACGACCACACGCTCTGGTGGCCGAGCCTCGCACGCAGCAAGCAAGTCGTCACCCTCAACCTACGCGAGCCCGAGGGGCAAGAACTCGCGCTCGAACTGATGGCGAAGGCCGACGTCGCGCTCGAGAATTTTAGCCCTGGCACGATGGAGAAGTGGAATATCGGGCCGGACATCGCGCTCGAGCGCAATCCGAGGCTCATCTATGCACGCGTTTCTGGCTATGGCCAGACCGGCCGCTACAAGGATCGTGTCGGCTTTGCGGCAGCCGGTGAGGCGATGGGTGGCTTGCGCTACTTCAATGGCTATCCCGACCAGGCACCGCCGCGCAGCGGCATTTCGCTCGGAGACACCCTCGCAGCCAAGCAGGCCTTCGAAGGCATTCTGTTGGCGCTCTATTGGCGCGACGCGCGCGGTGGCAACAAGGGACAAGTGATCGATGCCGCCATCGTCGATGCCTGCTTCGCAATGACAGAATCGACGATTACCGAGTACGCCCTGACCGGAGCGATCCGTGAACCATCCGGCTCGTACCTCTCGAAGATTGCACCGTCCAATGTGCACAAATCGAAGGATGGTAAGTGGGTCGTCATCGCCGCCAACCACGACTCATTGTGGAAGCGGTTCGCGGTACTGATGGGTAAGCCCGAGCTGGCCGATGACCCGCGCTACGCAACCCACCGCGAGCGTGGCGAGCGCGAGCACGAACTCTATGCAATGATCGATGAATGGGCGGCCGGGTACACGGCCGTGGAACTCGACGAGATGCTCGCCGAGGCAAACGTGGTCTCGGCTGGTGTGTATTCCGCCGCCGACATGTACAACGATCCGCACTTCCGCGAACGCGGACTAATCGTGGATCTCGAAGACTCCGAAATCGGCACGATGCCGGTTCCGGGCATCACACCGAAACTCTCAGAGACCCCCGGTACGATTCGGTGGGGCGGCAAATGGGAGGTCGGTGCGGACAACGAAGCAGTCTGGTGTGGACTGGTTGGGCTCTCGCAAGGCGAGCTCGGCAAGTTGCAAGAGGCTGGGATCGTCTAGCGTAATGACCTGTAAGAGGAGAGAAAGGACGAATTCGTGGCTTATCGCCTAGGAGTGGACGTCGGTGGAACGTTTACCGACCTGTTCCTCGTCAATGACGAGGACGGAACTCAACATCGTGTAAAAACCCCGACGACACCGAGCGACCCTTCGCAGGGCGTGCTGATTGGTGTCGGCCGAATCTGCGAGACCGCGGGCATTAGCCCCGCTGAACTTCGCAACATCATGCACGGCACAACGGTGGCAACCAATGCAGTGTTGGAAGGCAAGGGAGCCCGCGTCGGTCTGATCACGACGCAAGGCTTCAAGCAGATCCTGCACCTTGCACGGTCGCAGACTCCAGGCCCCTTGGCGGGTTGGATCAATATGCAAAAGCCCGAGCCGCCCGCAACGCTTGCGGACACGCGCGAGGCTGTCGAGCGGATGGGTCCGCGCGGCGATGTTGTCGTGCCCGTCGATGAGCAGCAGGTCGAGGAGATCGTCCACGATCTCGTCAAGAGTGGTGTCGAGTCGCTGACGGTTGGTCTGATCAATTCGTACATCTCCAACGCCCATGAGAAGCAGATCGGCGCAATCGTCGAGCGCCTCTACCCGGACTTCCCCGTCACGCTGTCGAGCGACGTCGTGCCAGAGTTCCGCGAGTACGAGCGCACGCTGACCGCCTGCATGAACTCGTTCGTGCGTCCGCAAGTACAGGCGTACGTCAAGAGTCTCGATGCCGAGTTGAAGCAGGCCGGTGCAACCTGTGACGTCAACATTCTGCGCTCTGACGCAGGCCTGATGACGACGCGTGAGGCTGGCCGCAACCCGATCTACGCCGTGCTTTCGGGCCCGTCGGGTGGTGTTGCTGGAGCGCTCTACGTCTCGACTCGCGCTGGTTATCCGAACATCCTGACGTTCGACATGGGTGGCACGTCCACGGACGTCGCACTCTGCGAGAACGGCGAGCCGACGATTGGTCGCGACACGTCGATCGGTCAGTTCCGACTGAAGGTCCCGTCGATCAACGTCCACACCGTTGGTGCGGGTGGCGGTTCGATCGCGCACGTGCCCGAACTGACGAAGGCACTGCGTGTCGGCCCGCAATCTGCGGGTGCCGAGCCCGGTCCTGCGGCGTACGGCAAGGGCGGCGAAGAGCCGACCGTGACGGACGCCAACGTGGTCGTGGGTCACCTTCCGCCGAGCCTGTTGGGCGGCGAGATGACCCTCGACGTTGAGGCTGCGCGCAATGCCGTCAAGAAGATTGGTGACGCAATGGGTCTCGAGACCGACGCGGCTGCCGAGGGCATGCTGAAGATCGTCAACGAGAACATGGCTGGCGCCCTGCGCCTGGTCTCCGTGCAGCGTGGTTACGACCCACGCGACTTCGCCCTCGTCGCTTTCGGCGGCGCGGGTCCATTGCACGCCAACGCGGTCGCAGAGCTGATGGGGTCCTTCCCCGTCATCGTGCCACCGAGCCCGGGTCTGCTCTGCGCCATCGGCGATCTCGTCGCCGAGTTCCGCAACGAGTTCGCCCAGACAATCGTGCAGCCGATCGGAGAGGCCGATCCAGTACGCCTGGCGTCGGTGCTCGAAGATCTCGGTAAGCGCACGACCGACTGGATGACGTCGGAGGGTATTGCTCCTGAGGGTCAGCGGATCACGTACTTGGCGGACATGCGCTACGTCCTTCAGGGCTACGAGATTCCCGTGGCCGTCAACATCGACGAGATCAAGGCCGGCAAGCTCGATCAGCTCGGCTCGCTCTTCGACTCGATGCACGAGCAGCTCTACGGCTTCAAGATGGACGATGCCAAGCAGGAGATCGTCAGCCTGCGTTGCATCGGCAATGGCGCCGTGCCGAAGATCACCCTGCCAAGTGCAGAGGTCAAGGCGAACGATGGCTCCGGCGCAATCGTCGATGAGCACGAAGTCGTGTTCGAGGGCAAGCAGATTTCCTCGAAGATCTACGACCGCGCGAAGATGACCCCGGGTGCCAAGTTCAACGGCCCGGCAATCGTCACGGAGTTCGACTCCACGACGGTGGTCCTGCCTGGCTACACGGCCGAGATGGACCAGTTCTTCAACATCCTGATCAATCCATCGGCCTAGGGGAGGAGTTCTCATGGCAACAACCACAGATGAGCTGCGGATCGCAGAGATCCCGACCGGGGTCGATATCGACCCGGTCACGCTCGACATCATTGAGGGAGCGCTCAAGAGTGCTCGTTACGAGATGGACGCTGTGCTCTTTCGCTCCGCGATGAGCCCGGTGATCCGCGAGCAGCACGACGAATTCCCGATGATCACCGACCCGCGCGGTCGCATGGTCGTGGGGCAGTTCGGTGCTTACATCAACGAGATGATGGAGGACTGGGAAGGTGGCATTTACGAGGGTGACGTGATCCTCTGCGCCGACCCGTTCAAGTGCTCCGGTTCAATCTCGCATACGAACGATTGGCTCGTGCTGGTTCCGATTTTCCACACCGGCGAGCTGGTGGGTTGGTCGAGCCAGTTCGGCCACATGATGGATGCTGGCGGCCGCCTGCCGGGCTCGCTGCCCACCAACGCGAAGACGATCTACGACGAGGGGCTCATCATCCCCCCGATCAAGGTTGTCGAGCGGGGCGAGATCCAGAAGCCCGTACTGGCGTTAATCATGAACAACATGCGTAATCCGTCGATGAACCGCGCCGACCTGTTCGCACTCGTCGCGGGTTGCCGCTCGGGTGAGAAGCGCGTGCAGGAACTGTGTGACCGCTTCGGCAAGGAGACCTACCTGGCAGCTCTGCAGGCCCTCCTCGACCGGACCTACGCGGCAATGAAGCAGCTGATCAACTGGGCCATCCCGGAGACGCCACAGTCCTTCGAGGACTATGTCGATGATGACGGCCTAGGCAACGGCCCATTCAAGATGAAACTGACCATTTGGCGCGAGGGTGACCACGCGTTCTTCGACTGGTCGGGTACGGATCCGCAGGCGATGGGTCCGGTGAACTTCTACCTCTCTGAGGGTATGTTCAAGATGTTCATCGGCATCTACCTGATCATGGTCAACGATCCGCAGATCCTGTTCAACGACGGCTTCTATCCGTTGCTGCACATCATTCTGCCTGAGGGTTGTCTGCTGCGTCCGAGGTTCCCCTCGGCGCTCGGCTGCCGCACGCATGCGCTCGCGCGCCTGTTCGACGTGCTTGGTGGCGCGCTCTGCAAGAACGCTCCCGAGATCAACACGGCAGCGGGCTACGGCACATCGCCGTACATGCTGTATTCGGGTTGGGGCGAGAAGGGCGAGTTCTTCTTCGCCATGGAGATCCTCTACGGAGGCATTCCGGGTCGTCCGATCGGCGACGGTATGGATGGTCACTCGTGGTGGCCGTTGTTCGAGAACATTCCGACCGAGTACTTGGAGACGTACTACCCGCTGCGGATCGACGGGTATACGACGATTACCGACTCGGGTGGTCCGGGCCTCCATCGCGGAGGCAATGGCGTTGAGAAGCGCTACGTCTATCTCGAGCCGGGTCAGGTCTCGATCCATGATGACCGTTGGTTGACGCGCCCGTGGGGCGTGCTCGGCGGCTTGCCAGGTGGTCGTTCGGAGAAGATCCTTCAGCGTGCAGATGGTACGGAAGAGCGCTTGCCGTCGAAGTGCGACGAGGTCGAAGTCGTGCCGGGAGACATGCTCATCTACCGCACCGCTGGTGGTGGTGGTTGGAAGGATCGTCTCGATCGTCCGACCGACATCGTGGCGAAGGACGTCTCGTACGGCCTCGTTAGTGCTGGCTACGCCAAGGAAGGCTACGGCGTTGTGATCAACGCGGACGGCTCCGTGGATGAGGCAGCAACGACGGCTGAGCGTGATCGGCAGCGCACTGAGCGTGGTGACGCTCAGGCCTTCGATTACGGCCCGCCGCTGGCAGAGGTGATTGCCAACTGCAAGGCCGAGACGGGTCTCGAGCCGCCGATCCCAGCAGTGCCGCTGCGTTGGTCGCCGCTCGAGCCGGGTGACGACGCTCAGCGCCGCGTGCGCGAGGCGGATAACTTGCCCGGAGAGATCGTCACGGCATGAGTAGTACACACGGACAGGACACCGACGCGTTCTATCAAGAGCGCGGATTTGGAAAGGCCGTCGGCTTTGGCCGGCGGCCCGTCCTTGTCGTGATCGATTTGCAGAAGGGTTTTACGGATTCGGCGTCGCCGCTCGGCGGCGACTATCCGGAACTGGTGGCCGAGAATCGTCGTCTGATCGATGTCTGTCACGATCGTGGTGTGCCGGTGGTCTTTACGACGACGTATTACGACAAGGCGCCGGCGCAGGCTGCTGCCGTGTTCCAGGCGAAGGTCCCGGCGCTATTGCTCCTCGAGGAGGGCTCGGCGTGGGCGGAGATCGATGAGCGGCTTGGCATGACGGACAAGGACACGCTGATTGTGAAGCAGTTCGCGTCGGGCTTCTGGGGGACGAACCTTGGCAGCTTGATGGCTGCATGGCAGGCGGATACGGCGATCGTCACGGGTGTCACGACATCGGGCTGTGTGCGTGCCACTGTCGTCGACGCCTTGCAGCACGGCTATCGCGTCGTGGTGCCGCGCGAGTGTTCGGGCGATCGTGCTCCGGGCCCGCACGAGGCGAACCTGTTCGATATGAACCAGAAGTACGCCGACGTCCTCCCGAATGACGCGGTCGTCGCGCATCTGGAGTCGCTGCCGGCCCAGACGCCGGCTATCTAGATTTCGTGATGGGGGCGGATCCCACAACCGCGCGGATGTGAGATCCGCCCCCCCCAAATCGTCTGTTGAGCGTGGTTGTGTGTGTGGGGGCGGATCTCACATCCGCGCAGTTGTGGGATCCGCCCCCATCACGAAATCGCGTCGCGCAGGATCGACTGGGCCCGGTAGACCACGGGGTAGTCGACGAAGGTTCCGTCGTCCATCGTAAACGCCGACACGCCTTTGCTTTCGTGCTCGGCGAAGGCATCGACGATCGCCTGAGCCCAAGCCACCTCGTCGGCTGACGGAGCGAAGACGGACGCCACGATCGGCAATTGCTGTGGGTGCAACACCATCTTGCCTTGGAAGCCGAGTCGCTTCGCCCACGTTGCAGCGGTGCGCGTACCCTCGTCATCCTTGAGACCAAGGTACGGACCATCGATCGGACCCTCGAGACCCGCAGCGCGCGCGGCCAGCACGATCTGGCTGCGGACGTGGAAGAGCTCGTAGCCATCGGCGGTCAGTTCGACGCCCAGATCGTTCGAGAGATCGGCTGGTCCGAGCAGCAGAGTGCGCAGACGTGGTGTCGACTCGGCAATCGCTGCGGCGGCGAGCACTCCCTTGGCGGTCTCGGTGATTGCGATCAGGCGGATCATTCCCGCTTCGATCCCATACTCGGGCTCGAGCTTGTCGATCCGACTGGCAACGTGGCGCACCTCGTCGGGTGACTGCACCATCGGGATGATCACACCGGCGAGGCGCGATAGCATCGGTCCGAGTGCGTCGAGGTCGTCCTCCATAAACACGCTCTCGGGGCCGTTGATACGCAGGTACACGTTGGCGTCCACCGCCGACGGGTCGAGCAGTGTCTCGGCGACGATCACGCGTGCCTCGGCCTTCGCTGTTTTGGCAACGGCGTCCTCAAGATCGAGACAGACCGCGGAGGCACCGATGGCGATCGCCTTGAGCGACCGCTCGCCGTTGTCGGCTGGGGCGAACATTAACGTGCGGATCGGTGCATTCATGGGCTTCCTCTCATGACCGAAGGATTCTTCTGACAGTATGCCGGGGATGGATGCGAACCGCACCCCATGGCATCTTGGCAAGCGGGGAGCCGTCGCAGCAGTCGCCCTCAGCGGCAGTGCGCTGATGATGGGATCGTTCGCGACGCTTTCACTCGCCCCAATCGCTCCACTTATTCGCGCGGACATGGGCCTCAGTCGTGCCGGTATTGGGTTTTTGACGGCTGCGATCTTTCTTGGGGCCGCTGTTGCGAGTACGCCGGCAGGGCACCTGACAGACCGCATTGGTGCGGTGCGCCTGCTGATGCTGGCAATGGTTGGCGTGGCCGTTGCTGAGTTGATCGCGTCGCGATCGCCGTGGGTTTGGCTCTTTGGAGTCGGGATCTTTGGTGTCGGCCTCGCTTATGGCTGTCTCACCCCGCCGACCAACGTGATCGTTCGTGGCGCCGCCGACGGCTCCAACCAAGGGCTGATCATGAGTGCGAAGCAGATCGGTGTGACGCTCGGTGGTCTGCTGGCGGGTCTATCCTTGCCCACGATCGCTGACGCGTATGGTTGGCGAGCTGCCCTGCTGGCGCCCGTGCTGACCGCGCTGGTGATTGCCGTGTTGGTCTATCTGATGCGAGCGAATCTGCAACACCAGGTCGGACCATTGGCGCATCCGGATGTCCGCGCCGAGAAGCTCCAGATCCGCCGAGCTTGGCGCGTCGGCGTTGGTGGATTTGGGTTTCTGATGGCGGGGCTACAACTCTCGTTCGTGTCGTATCTCGCTGTCTTCTTGACTGAAGATCATGGCTACCGACTCGGCATTGCTGGCGTGTCGCTCGCCGTCACCATGCTTGGCGGCACGATCGGGCGTTTGGGTTGGGCCGTGGTGTCGGATCGCTGGTTTAGTCATAACCGTTGGGCTGGGCTCTCGCTGACGGCTGTGATTGCCGCGATCGGACTGTTCGGTATGGCGGTGCTGCCGACCGGGCCACTGCTGTGGCCGTGTGTGGCACTGGTTGGCCTCTCGAGCATTGGTTGGAATGGCGTGTTTCTTGCACTGGTCGCCAATAGTGTTCCGCCGAGCCATGTCGGTCGCCTCTCTGGTTGGGCGCTGCGGAGCGTGTTCACTGGCGTCGTCGTGATTCCACCGATCATGGGTTTCATCGCCGACCGCGAGGGCTGGGCCACAACGTGGCTGGTCGCTTGTGTCGTGACGCTGATCGCCGGTACGGGAATCGCACTCGGCGCGCGCGGCGGCGTAAACCCATACAAAATGTAGGGTTTGACCAGACAGCCTGTGGGCGTGATACTTAGGCCTACTTACGCAGGAGGAGAAACCCATGCGAGCAGCACGATTCCTTGAACACGGTGGCATTGACAACATCGTCGTGGAGGATCTACCCGATCCCACACCGCTGGCTGATGAGGTGCTGATCAAGGTCGGCGCCTGCGCCCTCAATCATCTTGATGTCGACTTCCGAGAGGGCATCTCGCGATTTCCTATCGAGCTGCCTGTGATATTCGGTCTGGAGATGGCCGGGGAGATCATCGAAGTTGGTGCTGACGTGACGGGTTGGGAGGTCGGTGACCGCGTTGCTCCGTACCTGATGGGGATCGATCTCGATAACCATTACGCACGCACGGGTCGCGAGAATCTCGCCGCCAACGCGTTCCTTGGAATCACTCGCCCGGGTGGCTACGCCGAGCTCTGCGCTGTGCCGCAGACGCACCTTGTGCGCATCCCCGTCGGCATGTCGTACACCGATGCAGCAGCGGTCCAGGTCGCATTCGGAACGGCCTTTCACATGCTCTTCACACGCGGCCGCCTCGCAATTGGCGAGACCGTGCTGATCAATTCGGTTGGTTCCGGCATTGGCTCGGCCGCGGTCCAGCTCGCCGCGATGGGCGGGGCTAGGATCATTGGTACTTCGTCGGGTGACGACAAGCTCGAGGCGGCCAAGAAGCTTGGCATGCACCATGGCATCAACTACACCAAGCAGGTCATTGTTGATGAGGTCATGCGCATCACGGACGGCGCGGGCGCGCATCTCACCTTTGAGCACGCGGGCGGCGACCTCTTCGCCGCGGGCCTCAACTCGTTGGGCAAGGATGGGCGTCTCGTCACGTGTGGTGCCCACTCGGGCGAGGTCGTGTCGCTCGACGTCATCCCGCTGTTCCGGATGCAGTGGCAGATCATCGGCTCCTTCACGTACACGAAGGGCGAGTACGAGACGGTCATGCAGATGTGCGCCGATGGCCTACTCAAGCCACTCGTTGATACGGAGGTGCCACTCGAGGAGATCCGCTCCGCCTTCGAGCGCATGGAGAGCCGCGGCCACTTCGGCAAGATCGTGGTTGTTCCGTGATCGCACGCGAACTCGCGCGGTGGGTGCTGGGTCTCAAGTACGAGGACATCGATGCAGGCACAGAGTCGTATGCCCGCGAGTTGATTCTCGATCACATTGGCACGGCAGCGCGCGGTAGCGTGGTCGAGAACATGCCGAGCGTCGATGCGACGCTGGCCGCGATGGGCGCGGATGCTGGTCCGCACCTGACGGCTGTTGTTGGCAAGCAGCCGGCACGACCCGAGTGGGCCGTATTTTCGAATGCGATTGCGGCGCACTCGATCGAGCTCGACGATACGCATTCTGCGTCGTCGCTGCACCCGGCTGTCGTCGTGATTCCGGGAGCACTCGCTGCAGCGGAGATCGAGGGCTCGAGCGGCAAGGAGTTTATTGCCGCCGTTGTGGCTGGCTACGAAGTGGCTTGCCGTCTCGGTCGTGCTCTCAACCCGAAGGACGTCTATGCCAAGGGGTTTCATCCGACGGCGATCGTGGGTCCATTCGCGACGGCTGCTGCTGTCGGGAAGCTGATTGGTCTCAGCGAGGAGCAGCTCGCGCACGCCTTCGGCATTGCGGCGAGCGAGTCGGCTGGGCGCACGGAGTTTCTCTCGGAGGGGGCGTGGACGAAGCGCTTCCATCCGGGCTGGGCGAGCCATGCGGGCTACATCGCCGCGCGGCTCGCACAGAATGGCTTCACGGGCCCTTCACAGCCGTTTGATGGACGCGACGGCTTGTTGCGTGGCTACGGATCGACTGAGCACGCCGAGCGTCTTACCAAGGGTCTTGGCTCGCCGTTCGAATTGTCGCTGACGAGTGTTAAGCCGCATGCGTGCTGCCGCTATAACCAAGGGCCGATCGACTTGGCGATCAAGTTGCAGCGCGAACATGGTGTCGGTGTCAGTGATATCGCTTCGATTGAGGTTGGGGTTGTCACAGCAGCCATCGGGATCGTTGTCGAGCCGCGCGATCGCAAGATTCGTCCCACCAACGATGTGGATGCGCAGTTTTCGCTGCCGTACGCCGTTGGTCTTGGTATCGAGAAGGGGCAGGCGACGCTCGCCGAGTACGCCGAGCCGACGATGTCGGATGCTGGTGTGCTGGCGATTGCCGAGCGTACGACGGCGGTAGTCAAGCCGGAGTTCGATGCGAAGTACCCAGACATCTGGCCGTGCGACATGACGATCACCACCACCGACGGGCGCACGTTGTACGCGGCGCTCGAGTTTGCGAAGGGCGATCCAGAGAATCGGCTCAGCTACGACGAGATGTGCGCCAAGTTCCGCGCGCTTGCGGGCGTCGTTTTCGACCCGGCCCAGCTCGATGCGATCATCGCGGCCGTCGACACGTTGGCCGAGGGTGGAGTCGGCCCGGTTGTGGCTGCCGTTACGCAGTAGGTGCCTGTTGGGGCGGTTGTGGGATTTCGTGATGGGGTCATGACTGGACAAAGGGGTCTGACCCCTTTGTCCAGTCATGACCCCATCACCAAACCTAGAGACCTTCGTCGCCGTAACCAGTGCTCGTCGGTAGCCCATCGGCCACGGTCCACGGTGCACGACTATCCCAGAAGATGTGTCCGGCGATTTGTAGTCCGCTCTCATCGTCCAGCGTGCTGGCGGAGAAGTACAGCAGTGGGCCGTCAGGGATCCGGAACAGTAGGTACGTGCCGCACGTGCTACAGAAGCCGCGTTCGCCACCCGACGCACTGGTCGGGCCGGCGAACCAGCGGAGCAATGCCTCGCCTTGCGTCAGTGAGAAGTTGCTGGCATCGCTGGCCGTGAATGCGGCTGGGCCACCGGCCATCTGGCGGCACTCGGCGCAATGACAAACGTTGATCGGCTGCAGCGGCTCTCCTGCTTGGTAGCGGATGCCACCACAGACACAGCCGCCCGTGCGGAAGGTAGTCATGCTCGGACTATAGACGGGGCGTGGCTCGATTTCGTGGTGGGGGGCGGACGCCACAACCCCGCGGATGTGAGGTCCGCCCCCCCAACCACGCTCGACAGACGGTTTTAGGGGGCGGACCTCACATCCGCGGGGTTGTGGCGTCCGCCCCCCACCACGAAATCGAGCCTGACCTCAGAAGCTAGTCGCCCGAGGCGGGAGCAGTCGTCATCGAGGGAACCTCGTCGACGCCACTACCATCTTCTTCGATCGCACGAGACTTCGTACGATTCGTCAGGGCACTGACGGCGAGGAAGACGCCGATCAGCAGGAACGAGATCAGGATCGTAACGATGCCAAGCGAGTACACGTACGGCCGCAGCACCGAAGCCGAGGTGATGATGTACAACTGCAAGGGCAGCGTATTGATGACACCCGAGACAAGGAACGTACGCTCGAACTCGTTGAGTGCGAGCGTAAAGCCGAACAGTCCAGCGCCAAACACACCCGTCCAGATCAGCGGGAGCGTCACCTCGCGGAAGGTGCCAAAACTTGTTGCCCCCAAGTCGCGCGCAGCTTCTTCTGCACGAGCATCGTAGCGATTAAAGATCGACATCATCACCAAGAATCCGAACGGCAACGCCCACACGGCCTGGACTCCGATGATCGGGATGTACTCCTTCAAATGCACACCCGTTGTAGCGTTTACGTAGTACAACAAGAAAGACAGGCCGAGCGAGAGCAAGAGCCCCGGCGTCATCAGGCTCAGCAGGATTGCGTAGAACAACACTCCGCCGCCTTTAAATTGGCGTCGGAACGCCATGCCAAGCGTCAGCGACAAGACTGCGGTGATCGCCGCTACAACGAGTGACAACCAGAGCGACGTCTTGATGCTGGTTCGTACCGACTCCATCAGACTCGACGAGGCATTCAACTCGCTATACCAGTGGGTCGAGAAGAGCTCCTTCGCGGGGAGCGTCATGCTGCCGGTCGTACCCTGCAGCGACAACACGCCCATCGTCAGCATCGGTCCATACATGAACACGAGGAAGACGAAGAAGAACGCCATCAGGAACCACTTGGACTTGTTGATCGGCAGGAACACCATTGCCACGAACGGAATGGCGACGAGGATGATCGCGATGAGATACCAGATAAGTGCCATCACACAACCTCGCGAATCTTGGAGAAGCGCAGCAAGATTGCAACGCCCACTGTCATGACGGCGACAAGGATCGTCGCGCCTGCAGCAGCAGCCGGAAGATCCGGGAGCTTGTAGTAGTCGTACACGAGTGTGCCGACCGATTGGATTGTGCCGCCACCGATAATACGCACGGTTGCGAACTCGCCCATCACGAGCACGAACACGAAGATGCAGCCGATCAGGACACCGGGTAGCGAGAGTGGAAAGATCACTTCGCGAAAGACCTTGGCCGGTGTTGCTCCGAGATCACGGGCCGCTTCGATGGCAGCGTCGTCAAGCGTGGCGAGCTGGAAGAAGATTGGCGTCACCATAAACAACACGTATAACTGGACGAGCGCGAGTGTAATCGCGAGCGGCGAGAAGAACAGCGCATCGATCGGTTCGCTGACAACGCTTACAACTTCGACGAGGAAGTAGTTGATGACACCTTGTCGCCCGAGCACGGGTAGCCAGGAGACGATGCGTACGACGTAGGCAACCCAGAACGGGGCGAGCACGACGATAAACAACGCGATCTGGTACTTGAGTGTTTTGACGGTGCGTGCAAGGTAGTACGCGATCGGATAGCCGATCAAGATGCAGAGTGCCGTCACGATCAAGGACCGCAGGAGTGTGCCCTGCATCGTGTCGAGGTACACGCTCGATTCGAATATGCGGCCGTACGCGTCGAAAGTGAATGAGAACGCATTAAAGCCGACGAGTGTGCGTTCCCAGAGGGATACGAAGACGATCATGATCAGTGGAGCGATCAGGAACAGAAGGAGCCAGATCGTGCCGGGCGCAATCCATGCGAGAGTGACGAGAGGTGAGCGGATTGGGCCCGTTGTTGCGACAACTGCCGAGCTCCCTCCTGTCAACATCTCCGCCTGATCGACTTCGGCTTTTGCCTCGTCGAGTGCGTGAGTATCGTTACTGCTCAAGGAGATGACCGTCCTCGACTGCCCAAGTAACTGTCACGTCTTTTCCTTCGAACGCGCGGATCTCGGTGTAGCGCTCCTCGTCGACCTTGGCGAGAAATGGTGTGCCGTTGGAGTCCATGTGGAGTTTGACGGAGTCGCCGAGGTATTCGGCGAAGTCGAGGCGCACCTTGACACCATTGGTCGCTGGCACGGTGTCGGTGTTGACATTGACGGCGCTGGCGCGGATCGCGATCGAGCCGGGTGCACCAACAGTGCCCGTCCCTGACACTTCGACTTTACCGGAGGCGGTGGAGAGGGCTACAGTGCCGCCGGAGGCCGATTCGATCGTGCCGTGTATGACATTGTTATCGCCCATGAACTTGGCGACGAACTCGTTGCGCGGGTGGCGTGCCAACTCGGTTGGCGTGCCGACTTGCTGGATAATCGCGTCGCCCATAACGACGATGCGATCGGCCATCGAGAGCGCTTCTTCCTGATTGTGCGTGACGTGGATGAAGGTGATGCCTAATTCTCGTTGGAGGGCGCGGAGTTCGACGCGCATCTTCATCTGCAGGAGACGGTCGAGGTCGCCGAGTGGCTCGTCGAGCAGGATCGCCTTCGGGCGCGTGACGAGCACGCGAGCTAGGGCGACGCGCTGTTGTTGGCCGCTGGAAAGCTCGCGCGGCTTGCGGTCCATCATCTTCGTCAGTCCGACGAGCTCGAGGGCGGCCTTCGCCTGCGTCTCGCGCTCTGTCTTGTCGATGCCCTGCATCTTGAGACCGAACTCGACGTTCTTAAGAACGGAGCGGTGCGGGAACAGTGCGAAGTGTTGGAACACGGTGGTGATTGGTCGCTGCGCCGGGGTGACGCCGTTGAGAACCTCACCATCGATCGTGATCGTGCCACTCGACGGATCGTCGTGGCCGCCGATCATGCGAAGCGTCGTCGTCTTACCACAACCCGAAGGGCCGAGGAACACGATGTACTCGCCGTTGGTGATCTCAAGATTCATATCTGAGACTGCGGTGATATTGCCCGGAAAGACCCGGTATACGTCCTTCAGCACGAGGCCTGTATTACTCACCATGATTCCTGTCTCTTGTTTGATAAAAAAGGGAGGGGCGGCCAGGGCCGCCCCTCCGGTAGTGCTTGACAACAAGAACGCTTAGGCGCTCTTGAACTCCTGCCACTTCGTATTCACGTAGTCAGCCTCGTCCATGTAGCTGTTCCACGTGTTGAATTTACCGCAGCGCTCTTCGTAACTACCGCCGTCACGCTTGTCGCCCTTCTTGAGCGTCGGCTGACCGAACGGATCGTTGAGCGGGCCCGGTGCGGGCTCGCCGGCGAGGTAGTACTCGGGGTAGCCAGCACCGATGGCGGCGAGGCCGTCATACGATGCCGCGATTACGGCGTTGTAGTAGCCCTGCGCGCCCATAATGCCAGCAGGCTCCGCCGTGTTCCACCAGTTGCAGTATGCCAAGCAGGCAGCAAGCTTCGAAGCGTCTTTCTCGACGTGCTTGAAGATCGAGTTACCGCCACCCCAACCACGATAGCCTTCCTTCGGAGCGGCGTACTTGACGGGGAAGTTCTGTGCCTGAAGCAGCGACACGGCCGGCGACCACATCGACTCGACGAGGACCTCGCCGGAGGACATGAAGTTGACGGACTCGTCGAACGTTGCCCAGAAGCCACGGAACTGGCCAGCCTTCTTGAGGCTGATCAGAATCTTCATCAGCTCGTCGATCTCGGCCTTCGTCATGTTGCCCTTATCAACGAAGGTCATCTCGCCGGCGGCCTCAACAGCCATCGCGGCGTCCATCAGGCCGATCGTCGAGTCGTCGATCAAGGCAACCTTGCCCTTGAGCTGCGGATCAACAAGGATGGCCCACGAGTCCTGCTGTCCGAGTTCCTTGAAGTTGTAGCCAAAGGAGTCGGCGTTGTTGTTGCCTGGGATGCAGGTCAGGAAGTCAGTTGGTGTTTCGCTGATTTCCGTGTCCGACGTTGCGAACAACTTGCGGAAGGCCGCGTCGCCCTGTCCAGGGTTGGAGCCTTCGACGAGTGCCCCAGTGGTGATCAGAGGCGAAGCCTCTGCGAAGAGCGTCATCGACGCAGTCGGGATGGCCATGAAGTTACCGGACGGCCAAACCTGATCGGTCATCTGATAGTAACCCGACAATATGTCGAACGAGTCCGGCTGGGTCAGCGAGAGCTGCGTGATCTCAGGCGTGGACTTGACGGTGAACTCGAGCGTGACTCCCGGTGTGGCAGCTTCGAAAGCGGCCTTGATCGGATCGATCAGGTCGACGCCGAGGCCGACGACGCGGAGCGAGCCCTGGTAGGCCGGTACTTCTGCTGCGGCCGTCGTTGCAGCTTCTGCTGCTGTGGTCTCAGCGGCGGCACTCGACGTCGTCGAGTCACTACCACCACAGGCGGCAAGTGCGCCCATTGCGGTCAGGCCAACGCCGGCAAGGCCAGCGTTCCTGACGAATTGTCGACGATTCATGCGGCGCATGTCGTCGGATTCCGGATTGCTCATTCGTAACCCCTTGTGGTCTGGCGTGATCCCCCTCGGATCACGCAATCTCCTCTGACGATACAACCGCCGAAGCGGAACCCATCGCTGAGCGGAGGATATAGGCGCGGGGGGACGGGTGTCAAACCCGAACCATCAGATTCGTACGGGAAATTCCTGACTGCGTGATCAACAATTATGGTTTACGTGCCACTTCTTGTGCGCGCGGATTCAGTGCGAACGCGGTACCGTTCGCATATGACGACGCTTCTATTGCGCAACGTGATCTTCGGGGATACGGCCGAGGCGGCGACTGGAGACCTCCTAATTCGCGACGGCGTAATCGTCGAGCGGGGGCCTGGGCTCGCGCAGCCGGAGGATCTCGAGGAAGAGTTTGATGGCGCGGGGTTGACGGCCCTGCCGGGCGCGATTGATGGGCTGGCGCCGCTCGGCTCGCCGCGGCATTCGCGCGCACCTGCGGACGATTTCGGATCGGGCACGATCGCTGCTGCGCGCGGTGGTATTACGACGGTGATCGTGCCGGTCGTGCCGGGCGAGCGCGAGACGTGCGATGTGGCGTTTCATGATGGTCTGAAGCGCGCTTCGGGCGCGGTTTTTATCGATTTTGGGCTGTTGGTCGGCATTGGACAGCCCGCCCCGGACACGGGCGATCGCATGCAGGGCGTCTCCTACCACATCGGTTTTGTCGGGTCGTATCTCGACCTCGACGCAGTCGATGAGGCGGCGACTGCGGGGCCTGGCGCGATCTTGCGGATCGCCGCTCTTGCACAGTTGCCAATGACGGTGCGTGCAGCGGGGCGCCTTGGTGGTGCCGCCGAACGCAGTCGCCTCCAGACGCTCTCGAACCTTGGCGCGCTGGCAGATATTGCGCCGCATGTCGCGCCGATCACGACGCGTGGTGCGGTGGAGGAGTTGGCGCACGGGATTGTCACGGCGTCTACCTCGCTCGCTCATCTCTGTCTAACGGAGTTGCCTGCCGAGTTGCAGATTATGCCGCCGCTCGGCACTGACGAGGATCGTGAGGCCCTCTGGACGGCTCTCGCAGACGGGCGTCTCGTTGGCGTCGTCAGTGATCATCGCTCCGAGCCAATGAACGGCGTCGATGACTGGATCGGGGTGGCGTCGCTCGAGTTGATGGTGCCCGCGCTGCTCTCGTTGGGCGTTGCCGCAGGTCGCATCGACCTGCCGACGCTGTGCGAGATCATTGCCGAGCGGCCTGCCAAGCAACTCGGAATCTGGCCGCAGAAGGGCTCGCTCGCCGTGGGCTCTGATGGCGACGTCGTGCTGGTCGATCCGAGCGCGGTGTGGACGGTCGATCCGGCCCAGCTCGAGGGGCGCGGTAAGGCGCCGGCCTGGCATGGCATCGAGCTAACCGGCCGCGTTGTGCATGTCTTCTCGCGTGGTCAGCAGGTCGTCAACGACGGCTTCCCACTGTTCCGCCCGGGGCGTGGCCGACCCGTCTCGGCCTAGAGCGGCAGTTCGGGCTCGCCGGCGGTCCACCCGCCATCGACGGGTAGCACGACGCCGGTAATCAGCGACGCAGCGGGCGAGCAGAGGAAGGCGATGACTCCCCCGATGTCGCGCGGCTGACCAACGCGTCCGAGCGGGATCCGCCGAATTGCCGCCGCATGGACTTCGGGTATCTCGAGCATTGGCGCGGCCATTGGTGTCCACACGAAGGTCGGACAGACGGCGTTGACGGTGATGCCGTGCTTGGCCCAATCGATCGCGAGGCTGCGGGCCATCGTCGCGACCGCACCCTTCGACATCGAGTATCCACTCTGGTTCGGCAGCGAGACGAGTCCGGCCTGGGATGAGATCAACACGATCGCGCCGTGGCCAGCCGGGATCATCGAGCGCGACGCGGCTGTCGCCCAGTGGAACGAGCCTTTGACGTTGACGGACCAGAGGCGGTCGAGATCCGCCTCCTTGACCTCCTCGGCGGTGACGTTCTCGGTGAGGACGCCCGCACAGGTGGTGAGGAACGAGATCGGGCCGAGTTCGGCGACGATCAGCGCGGCGGCATCGTCGACAGCGGCCTTTGAAGAGACGTCGCAGTCGACGGCGAGAGCGCGGCGACCATGCGCCTCGACGAGTGCGATCGTGTCGGCGCAGCGGGCTGCATCGAGGTCGACGCAGGCGACGTCGGCGCCTTGTTGCGCGAGCGCGACGGCAGCAGCTTGGCCGAGGCCTTGGGCTGCGCCCGTCACGACCGCGACTCCTTCGGTGGCGAACGAGACGGTGAGGTCGTTGGACATTACTGTTCCGTCGTGGTGTCGTTGAGGCGGATTAGACCCGAGTAGTCGAGCCCGCCGAGGCCGGCAGTTTGCGCCTCGTGGTAGATCGCGGTAACAGTTTCGAGCAGTGATGTATCAAGGCCGCGGCTGGCAGCAAACTCTTCGG
>Ga0105051_10000334_pt1 | contig 63680 bp, 53 predicted proteins | sample FRY02_FD_78383 | JGI IMG/M metagenome (GOLD analysis project Ga0105051, IMG submission 78383) | Freshwater microbial communities from Lake Fryxell liftoff mats and glacier meltwater in Antarctica - FRY-02 (megahit assembly) | ecosystem: Environmental > Aquatic > Freshwater > Ice > Glacier... | reverse complement strand
TGGCTCGAAGATGGCGCCAGGAGATTATGGATTGTCGCAGAGGGTCAGGACGTCACCGCCCCCGGGGGCGTAGAGGTCATGCACCTACCCGCCCACGAAGGACGGATCGACCCATCCGTCATCTTGAAAGGCCTCAGCGCCAAGGGTTTAAATAGGATTCTCATTGAAGGCGGCGCAGAAACCGTGTCGCGTTTTCTGCAATCAGGCTGTCTTGATCGTCTGCATATGATCGTTGCCCCCATCATCATGGGGTCCGGGCGTGCAAGTTTTAATTTGCCTGCGATCGAGCATATGGATCAAGCCCTGCGCCTGAACGTGCAAACACGTTTAATCGGCAAAGAAGTGCTGTTTGATTGCGACCTCAGCAGCCAGCGCGTCAAAATCACTTAGCTGAATTAAGGTGAATGAATCTAGACAAGGCGGCAGCGAAAAGATTTGTAGAGTCTTGCCAAGTCGGTTGGCGCAAAGCCGCTTCACGCGCACCGATCGATAAGCGACAGCGCAGCTCAGCATCCTGCATGAGTCTTCTTAATGCATCGGTCAAACGTTCAACGTTATCAGGCTCTACAAGCAGCCCTGCCGTGCTGGGAACCGTATCGGGGATCGCGCCACCGGTCGTGCCAATGACCGGCAAACCCCGAGCCAACGCCTCAGCAAAAGCCATGCCATATCCCTCAAACCGCGAGGCCAGCACAAAAGCGTCGGCCTCTTGATACAAGGTTTCGAGTCGGTCATCATCCACGGCACCGAGCACGTGCACACGGTCCTCAAAACCAAATCGGGCAATATCTCCCAATAGCTGTGCAGGTGCGAGCGCATCGCGCGTCGCATCACCCGCAATGGTTAAGGTCCAATCAAGCTCACTGAGTGGGTACAAGGCGGCTAACAAAACATCGAAGCCCTTGCGGGGAACAATCGACCCGACTGACAACAAACGCAACGTGCTCTGCTGTGGTGCAGTCGTCTGTGAGCGCTCTCGTATCAATCGCGCTGGAGCCGTGCCTGGAAGAACCACTTGAATCAATTCAGAGGGCACATCAAAAGACTGCGCGAGATCCCGAGCGGTCGCCGGACTCGTCACAATCACTTGTGCGGCAAAGCTCAGCGCTCGGGTTTCGCTCGCCTTGAGCGTTGAGACACGCGCACTGCTCAGGCCTGACTCGAAAGCCAAGGGATGATGAATCAACGCGATCACTGGATGACGCGGTGCCAGTTCAGCGACAATTTCTGGCAAAACGCCTAGCGCTAGGCCATCCATCACGATCGGTATGCCGGGCTTCAGGTCAAGCAAGCTCTGGCGCGCACGGGCAACAGTATCAGGCTCAGGAAAAGGAAATCCCTCGCCCAAACTCAGATACTGAACATGCCAACCCAAGCGCTCGAGCCCAGCGAATATGCGCCGATCGTAGATATAGCCCCCCGTCGGCGTCGATAAGTCGCCAGGGAAGGCAAAGATCAGCGACTTCAATGAATGCGGGCCTCGTACCAAGCACGTGCAACGTGCGATTCGGAAATCGTCACGCGGATCGCATGCAATTCGCTGCCCTCACGCCCCAAACCGCCGCTTCGTGCGGCACCCGCCAACTGATCGAAAATATATTTAGTCAGAAATTCGGTGGTCGTATTGACCCCCTTAAACTCTGGACGATCATCCAGATTTGAGTAGTTCAATGGCTTAAGCGTTGCCTTGAGTAAGTCAAGCGCCCGACCGATGTCCACAACGATACCGTTGACATCGAGCTCTTGAGAAATAAATGCCGCATCGACCACGAAGGTCGCGCCATGCAAAGCCTGGGCAGGTCCAAAAACATCGCCACGAAACGAATGGGCAATCATGATGTGGTCACGCACTTCAACTGTAAACACGGTAACTCCTTAAGGATAACGAATGAGCTGACAAAGCACAGTGCCTTGGCGGCCAAGAATATCGGGCAAACATGTAGGTAGGCTGGCAAAATCCACGGCCGGCGCCAACAATACATCTAGCCGCGCGTCATTGAGCATCGCAAGCGCCTTGCTCAATCTGCGACGATAGGTCCAGCGTGGGCGCCGCGAAGCAGAAATGTGACCCACCTGACTAGACTGCAACCTGATCTGACGACTATGAAAGGCTCCACCCAGTGGGACACTCACCGCAGCAGACCCGTACCAACTGAGCTCGAGAACCGTGGCTTCTTCTCCGGCGCACGCCAGCGCAGTCGACAGTCCGGCCGCACTTGCACTGCAGTGAATCACCACATCACAATCGGTCGGCGCTGACGCAGGCGTCGCAAACTTCACGCCAAGTGCTTGCGCGATAACCGCTCGGTCTGGATTGATATCCACAAGCGTAACCTCGGCGCCCGGCAGATGTCCGCACAAATAAGCCACTAAAGAACCCACAACTCCCGCCCCGATGACTGCTACGCGGTCGCCGGGGCCAGGGGCAGCATCCCAAACAGCATTGAGCGCGGTTTCCATGTTTGCACCTAGCACCGCGCGTTCAGCCGACACATCAGCAGGAACGATCACCACAGACTCAGCACTCGCCTGATAAACCGTCTGATGCGGCATCAAACTAAAAACCAACTGCCCGATCATTGGAGCGGGTCCGCACTCGACGCGTCCGACGTTTGAATACCCATATTTGACCGGAAACGGAAAGTTACCTTCCATAAAGGGCGCACGCATGCGTCCGTACTCGGATTCTGGAACCTGTCCTCTAAAAACCAGTGACTCGGTACCGCGACTCAGTGCACCGAACACAGAACGCACCTGTAACATATCGCCCGACAGGGGCGCGAGTACTTCTTCTCGCAACTCGGCATGCTCCGGGGCGACATACCAAAGCGCCTGACGCAATGTGAGCGCGGGTGATGGAGGCTGATCAATTGCCAAGGGTCAATCCTGGGTTTTATGAAATAAAAGGAGTGCGCTGCCCTATACTGCGCAAGCGATTTACGCAGTATAAGTGAGCCAGAGGCCGTAACTTGAACACCTTCGTGAATAACCCTTCTACACGTGCCATCACAGCGCGTCGTATCGTTTTTTCCACACTTTCGTTGACAACCAGTCTGTTGATGCTCTGGCTGATGCATCAGACCCTAGCGCCTCAGATGCCTGTCGCACTTCATATCGCCTTACTGGCGCTGTTTGCGCTGACCCTACCTTGGATGGTTGTTGGTTTCTGGAATGCCATCATCGGCCTTTTGCTGTGCCAGCTCTCTACCAACCCCACCGCAGCTGTCCTGCCGTCCGAAATGGACATCACAGACACTGAACCCCTCACCTGTTCCACCGCAATTCTTCTTTGCATACGCAATGAAACACCCGAAAGACTGGAGCGCAATCTTGACACCATGCTCAAAGGGCTCGTCGTACCTGGGATCGGAGAACATTTCCATATTTATGTCCTGAGTGACACCAACGATGTCGCCGTCGCCGCACAAGAGCAGGCTTGTTTTGAGGCAATGAAGCAACGCTGGCTCAACCAAATCGCCATCACCTATCGTTGTCGCGATAACAACACTGGCTACAAAGCCGGCAACATCGAGGATTTCTGTCAACGCTGGGGTGATCAGCACGATTTCGCAATCACACTGGATGCCGACAGCTTTATGACCAGCGGCGCTATCGTGCGTCTGGTTCGTATGATGCAAGCCAACCCACGTCTCGGGATTTTGCAAGGTCTGGTGGTCGGTCTTCCCTCAACCAGTGCCTTTACTCGACTCTTTCAATACGGCATGCGTCTCGGTATGCGCTCCTACACGATGGGTTCAGCTTGGTGGCAATCCGATTGCGGCCCCTATTGGGGTCATAATGCCGTGATCAGGCTCGCACCCTTTATCGAACACTGTGGCTTGCCTGTCTTAAAAATGCGCAATGGTGGCACGCGTCACATACTGAGTCATGATCAGATCGAAGCGGTGCTGATGCGTCGTGCCGGCTTCGACGTCCGCGTGTTTCCCCAAGAAGATGAAAGCTGGGAAGAAAATCCAACTACCTTGAGCGAATACATTCGTCGTGATCTGCGTTGGTGCGAAGGTAATTTGCAATATGTACATTTATTGACGTTACCAAAACTCAAACTGATGAGTCGCTATCAGCTGACGCTCGCGATTTTTATGTTTTTAGGTTCACCTGCGTGGATCGCCTTGATGCTCCTATGCACATTGATCGCAAGCTTTTCGACGCCATCGACAAGTGTTGTCGATGGCGACCTCGCGCTCAGCCTGCTAGTGCTTACCTTGGTCATGTGGTATTTGCCTAAGATCGCAGGCGCGCTTGATGTCTTGCTTCGCAAAGAAGAAAGACAGCGCTTTGGAGGTGGGGGGAGATTTGCGCTGAGCTTGACGCTGGAGTTGCTATTTTCGATATTGATGACACCCATCACTTGGCTCAATCACACCATGTTCATGGCAGGACTTTTAATGGGTCGTAAAGGCGGATGGACCGGCCAAACGCGTGATGACCATTCGGTGCCACTTTCTGACGCGGTCAAGCAGTTCTGGCCTCACACGCTACTCGGGCTTGTCTTGTCGATCACGCTCTACACAACACACCCCACACTCCTGCCCTACGGCATGATATTTTTCAGTGGTCTTTTGCTGGCGATTCCCATTGCCGTGTTCACCTCACAGCCTTGGCTTGGACGCCTGATGATGCAGCGTCGTCTGCTATCCCTACCCGAAGAGATTGCTCCGCCAGAGGCCCTGCTGGCTTTACACCTCAAGGCATTGCCCACTCAGAGTCTGGGTGTCCCCCCTGACTCCGCTCAGGCGCCCCGCCCATAGTCACGCTGATACCCCTCTGGCACCCATGAACTTTCTTCGTCTTTATGTACGCGTGCTTGATAAGCTGGGCTCGGATCGCCGACTCGGCTGGATCTTGGCGTTTGCCAACGTTGCACTGGCGATGGCGCTGTTCGCCGAGCCAGTGCTGTTTGGTCGCGTCATAGATACGTTGGCGCGCACCCCGAGCGATCAGCCCGAAGCTATATGGAATGGCGTCTGGCCGCTGCTGCTGCTATGGACTGGTTTTGGGTTGTTCACCATCATTTGCTCTACACTTGTCGCGTTGTTTTCAGATCGACTGGCACACCGTCGGAGACACGCCGTATTTGGTGAGTATTTTGAACATGTATTGCACCTACCCCTTGCACAACAGTCGCGTACCCACTCAGGTCGACTGATGAAAATCATGCTTCAGGGTACCGATACCCTTTGGTGGCTCTGGCTGAGTTTTTTCCGTGAACATCTCGCCGCGATCGTCTCGCTGATCGTGCTTATTCCGCTTGCGCTTTATATCAACTGGCGACTGGCGCTCGTGCTGATTATTTTGTGCCTGCTGTTTGGGATCCTCACAAGCGTCATCCTGCGCAAAACACAGAAGCTCCAACAGCAGGTCGAAAGCCATCACTCCGATTTGGCAGAATTAGCGTCCGATACGATGGGCAATATCGCACTCGTGCAGAGTTTTTCTCGCATTCAAACCGAGGTCAAAGCCCTACGACACATCAGTCAGCGCGTACTAGGTGCCCAACTACCCGTTCTGTCATGGTGGGCGATCGTCACCGTACTGACGCGGTCGGCCACGACCCTCAGCATTCTGTGCATTGTGATTCTGGGTGCCTGGCTCTATACAAAATCGCTCATCACGATTGGTGAAATCGTCACGTTTATCGCCTTTGCTGGCATGGTGATTGGCCGTCTGGAGCAAGTGGTCGCCTTTACAAACAAGCTGGCGATGGATGCACCTCGGCTCAGAGAATTTTTTGGTGTGCTTGATACGGCACCTGAGATCCAGGACCTGCCAAATGCGGTCGATCCAGGCCGATGTACGGGACTCATCGAATTCAAAAATGTCTGCTTTTCCTATGACGGCAAACGTCCTGCTGTCCAAAATCTAAGCTTCACCGTGGAGCCTGGCCAGACGCTTGCATTGGTCGGTACCTCAGGTGCGGGTAAGTCCACTGCACTCAGTCTGCTCTATCGTGCTTTTGATCCGCAATCAGGTCAGATCACGATCGATGGTCGCGACATACGCGAATTTCAGCTCACCGCACTTCGCCGCAATATCGGTGTGGTGTTTCAAGAGCCGCTACTTTTTAACCGCTCCATCGCTGAAAATCTTCGCGTGGGCTCACCGGAAGCCACAGAGCAAGACATGCGAGAGGCCTGCGCCCGTGCGCAAGCGTTGGATTTCATTGCGCGGCAGCCCGAAGGCTTTGACACCACGATCGGCGAGCGAGGTCGCAGCCTGTCAGGTGGAGAGCGACAGCGCCTATCGATCGCACGTGTGTTGCTAAAGGACTCACCGATGCTGATTCTGGATGAGGCCACTAGCGCACTAGACAGTGCGACTGAGGTCAGCCTACTCAAAGCGATGGATGAAGTCACACGGACACGTAGCACTCTCGTGATTGCCCATCGACTGAGCACGATCCGTCAAGCGGATATGATCTTGGTCATGGATGCAGGCACGGTGATTGAGGGTGGCACATTTGACGCGCTCTACTCGCAAGGCGGTCGCTTCACTGAGATCGTGAATCAGCAATTCAGTCCGACTGCCAAGCATCAGTAACCACCAATAACCACCACATCGACCTCACACGAATGGATCAATCATGACTGGATTTTCTGCGCAATGGCTCGCTCTGCGCGAACCTGCGGATCATCGCGCCCGCGATCATGCCCTGCAAACAAAGGTTGTGACCTACCTTGAGGGCATTGCACGCCAACGCACAACTCCAGTGCGTCTCGTGGATCTTGGCTCTGGCTCTGGGTCCAATTTGCGGGCTCTGGCACCACAACTGCCTCCCGCACAACATTGGACACTTGTTGATTACGATCCAGCCTTACTCGCGGCTGCGCGTGCCACACTGACCGACTGGGCAGAGGAAGTCGTCGCGTCCAACGTGCCTCACGCTCCCCACGCGCATGATGCCGCTAAAACGGCTTCGTCTATCGAGGCGCTTTCAATCATCAAAAATGGCAAGCACATTACTGTCGATTTTCGTTGTGAGGATCTCTCAGAAAATATCGAAGCGGTGTTGTCAGAACCCGCCGATCTGATCACGGCTGCGGCTTTTTTTGATTTAGTGGCTGAACGCTGGCTCAAGCGTTTTTGTCACGCCTTGTCTGTGCCGTTGTACACAGTCTTGACCTACGACGGTATCGAAAAATGGAGTCCCTCGGACCCGAATGACGCGGCGATCTTAAACGCGTTTCATCATCACCAACAGACCGACAAGGGTTTTGGTGCGGCAGCCGGGCCGACTGCAATAGGCCTCATGAAGGGACTGCTAGAGCAACGAGACTTCGAGGTGCTGTGCGCCTTGAGCCCCTGGAAACTGAGTGAGAGCGATCGTACGCTGATTGAACAGTTAGCCATCGGCAGCGCTGCAGCCGTTAGTGAAACCGGCCTCGTGGATGCAGGAATAGTCAGCGCATGGAGTCTAAAAAGACGTCAGGCGCAAACCTGTGAAATTGGCCATGTTGATTTGTTTGCGATACCGCAAGGTCGTTAAAGCTTAAGGGCGTGTCAACGTGCACAGCCGTCCACGTGCACGCCCTAAGTTGCCCTGCGTCAAATTTCTATTTTGGCGCCCAACTCAACGACTCGATTGGGGGGAATCTGAAAGAAATCAGAAGGCTTGGCAGCATTTTGATACATCCAGGAAAAAAGCTTTTCCCGCCATAACGCCATACCGGGTAGCTTGCTCGGCACAATCGTATCTCGCGCCAAGAAAAACGACGTATCCATCTGGTCAAATTCTAGACCATACTTTTTGGTAATGAGCGCTAAAACGGCATTGATATCCGGCGATTCTTTGAAGCCGTGTACAGCACGAACGACGTAAATATCTTTTCCGAGTTCTTTCAGCTGTAACCGCTCACCATCATTGACGTAGGGTACATCCCACGTACTTAATTTGATAAAAAATACGCGCTTGTGCAAGACCTTGTTGTGCTTGAGGTTGTGCAGCATCGTCGCGGGCGTATGGTCCACGTGAGCGGTCAAAAATACCGCTGTACCATCGATTCGATGAGGCGGATACGCCAAGATACTTGTGACAAAATCGGCAAGCGGGATTGAACCATCGATCAGCTTTTCTCGAAGCAGGCGGCGTCCCGTATACCAAGTCATCAAACAGACAAAGCACCCAATACCCAAAAAGAGCGGATACCAACCGCCGTCTTTGATTTTGATCAAGTTAGCCGTCCAGAATGCCAGGTCAATCGCCAGAAATACTACCAAAAATGCAGCGACAATCAACGGATTAAGCTTCCACTCTCGAATCATCACCACCGCCACGAGCAAGGTCGTGATGAGCATCGTGGTCGTGACGGAGATGCCGTAGGCAGCGGCGAGATTTGTCGACTCTCTAAACTCAATCACGGTGAACAACACCATCACAAGTAAGGCCCAGTTCACGACCGGGATATAGATCTGACCTCGCTCGGCTTCGGAGGTGTGTTTAATATTCATTCGAGGCAAAAAGCCCAACAGGATTGCCTGATTGGCCAGTGAATACGCGCCGGAGATGACCGCCTGGGAGGCAATCACTGTCGCGCTCGTTGCCAACACCACCATGGGGATCAAGGCCCAACTCGGGACCATTAAATAGAAAGGGTTACGGACTGCGGATGGATCCGTCATTAGCAGTGCACCTTGCCCGAAATAACATAACAGCAGGCACGGCATGACGATGTATAGCCAGGCGTAGCGCACAGGCTTTTTACCAAAGTGGCCCATATCCAAATAGAGCGCCTCAACCCCTGTTACCACAAGAACCACTGAGCCCAGCACAATAAAGGCAAGAAGCGTGTGCTCGCGGATGAAATCAATCGCGTAGAGAGGATTGATCGCCATGAATATCTCTGGCTGCTTGAGAATATTTAGCACCCCAAGAGCCGCAATGGACAGAAACCAGAGCAGCGTGATCGGACCAAATAATTTCCCGACCGCCGCCGTCCCTTTTTTCTGTATGAAAAATAATATGACCAAAATCGTCAGCGTAATGGGGATCACAAAACGTTTGAGATCGGGAGCAATAATTTCGAGTCCCTCTACCGCGGACAGTACAGAGATCGCAGGCGTGATGACCGACTCTCCGACCAGCATGCAGGCGCCAAACATGCCCAGCATCATGACCGCCAAATGAGGACGGCCCTTGCCCTTGAGTGAGCGTAGCGCAAGCGCCATCAGCGACAGCACGCCCCCCTCGCCCCTGTTGTCGGCACGCATCACAATCACGACATATTTCAGAGTCACGATCAGCAGCACTGCCCAAAACATCATGGACAAAATGCCAAGCACTGCCTCAGGCGTATAAGGAATACCGTGTTCGGGACTAAAGCTTTCTTTCAGTGCATACAACGGGCTCGTGCCAATGTCACCGAATACCACGCCAATTGCAGCAAGCATCAAGACACGCGTCGAGCCATGCCCCACCGGACCTGCAGTCAGTGCAACCGGGTCAAGGATGCTTGACTGCGAATACTGTGGATCGCTAATTGTCATTTTGCTAAGATACTTTGTTACGTAGAGTCCCTATTTTATCAATGATGACCTCTACATAATCACCCTTTTGCAAGAATCGAGGGGGTGTGCGACTAAAACCCACCCCTTCAGGCGTGCCGGTCGCGATGACATCACCCGCATGCAACTCTGTAAAGCCAGAAATGTATTCGATCAACTTGGGGATCGTAAAAATCATATTATCGAATGCGGTGTGTTGCATTGTCTCGCCTGACACGATGGTGGTCAGCGTCAGATCATCGAGCACACCGACCTCATCGGCTGTCACTAAAGCGGGACCAATCGAACTAGAGCGATAAAAGTTTTTACCTTGATCCAGCGTGCGCTGAAACTGATAGTCTCTAACCGAACCATCCATAAAACAGGTGTAGCCAGCGATATATTGCGCAGCATCCTCTGCTTTGACTTTGCGAGCCGTCTGACTGATCACCACCGCGATCTCACCTTCAAAATCAAATTCGGGTGAGAGCGTTGGCTTTTCAAAGTCTTCGTTGTGCGCCACCAGTGCAGCAGGAATTTTAATAAACGTGCGCGGAAACTCTGGCAGCTTATGACCCGCTTCAGCGGCATGTGCCGCGTAATTCAACCCGACGCAGTGAATGGTGACCGGTTCTAGAAAGAGAGGCAAATAGCGAATGGCTGACGCTTGTACATCTGCAACGCTCACGTCTGCAAGCACACGCGCGGCTGCCGCATAGCCGTTTTTCTGGACCAACTGCAACAGTGTTGGATAGTCATGCCCAATACGTGAAGCCAGATCCACGATGCCGCCATCTTCACGCAACGCACCGTACGAATTTTTTCCCTGATGGATATAGCTCACCAACTTCATGCTTGAGTCCTTTATAAGTGATGACTGTGTTTTTAGAATATATTAGGTCAAAATTACTTAGGCTTTTACTTAAGCTTTTACTTAGGCAGCTGCATGGCATCTAAACTTCCCACCAATAACGCCAGGATCGCAGGCGAGTTGACCGTCGAACTCGAAGAAAAATACACGCCAAACGGAAAGGGGCACGCGTACAAGCTTGCCTTCGCCGACCAAGACTTTCTCAATAGTCCAGCGGTCCGAGGCATACGCTTTCAATTAGAGCTGATGAAGCCTGATCTGATTTTGCGCGAGCATGGTGTCCATCATACGATTGTCGTGTTTGGTTCAGCGCGTTTTGTGAGCAAAGATCAAGCCCTCAAGCAGGAACAAGAGGCGCAAACGGAGGCACAACGTCTCAAAGCAGCCATCGCCACAAAAAACAGTGTGCATTATGAATCTGCGCGACAGTTTGGGCATCTCGTTGGTCAATACAATGGTAATCAGACCGCGAAGAATAGACGCTTACATATCTGTACTGGCGGAGGGCCAGGCATCATGGAGGCCGCCAATCGAGGGGCCAGCGAAGCAGGCGATAGTTCGATTGGACTCAATATCAGCTTGCCTCGAGAACAAGCACCCAATCCCTACATCACTCAGCGTTTTTGTTTCAGATTCCACTACTTCGCGCTTCGCAAGATGCACTTCATGCTTCGGGCGAGAGCCATCGTGGTCTACCCGGGTGGCTTTGGTTCCTTTGACGAGCTCTTCGAGGTGCTCACGCTCGTGCAGACTAAAAAAGTAGAAGCCATGCCCGTGGTGCTGGTTGGACGCGAATACTGGACCACCATGGTTCGTTTTGATCTGCTTGTCGAATCTGGCTTAATCGAGGAGGAGGATCTCAACATCATCAACATCGTCGAGACAGCCGAGCAAGCCTGGTCGGTGATCCAAGATTGGTACGCGCTTGACTGAGTGCCCGCTGGCGCGAACGTAGACGCTCCAGTCGCGCTCTGTGCTCTGTGCTCTGTGCTCTAGCTTCGCTCAGCACTCATCCAGTGGATTGTTCTTCCTCGGGCATCGACGGCGACCGTCACAGGCATGTCGCGCACGACAAACTCGTAGATCGCCTCCATCCCTAAATCTTCATAGGCGAGTACGCGTGCCGACTCGATCGCCTTGGAGACCAGATACGCCGCACCGCCCACCGCGACCAAATAGGCCGCACCTGACTTTTTGATCGCATCGATTGCAATCGGCCCTCGTTCGGCTTTGCCGACAGAGACAAGCAGTCCGGTCTGCTCGAGCAATGCTGGCATGAACTTATCCATTCGCGTTGAGGTGGTAGGCCCCGCCGGACCCACGGCTTCGCCCTCAACCGGATCAACCGGCCCGACATAGTAAATCGCGCGATTTTTAAGCGACACCGGCAAGGCTTCGCCGCGAGCCAGCGCATCTGCCATACGTTTGTGGGCAGCATCGCGCCCCGTTAAGAGCTTGCCTGATAACAGGAGGAGCTCACCCGCTTTCCAAGTGCGCACTTCGTTTGGTGATAGCGTATCCAAATCCACACGGCGACCGTCAGAGGTCGGCATTGCGCTAGGAATCCCCTCCCAAACACTCGGATCTGGCGGGACAAATACAGCAGGACCTGAACCATCTAAAGAAAATGAAATAAACCGCGTCGCCGCGCAATTGGGCATAAGCGCAACGGGTAACAATGCGGCATGCGAGGGTGCTGTCTCAATTTTCACATCAAAAATGGTCGCATCACCACCGAGACCTTGCGCACCAATACCCAGCGCGTTGACGCGCTCAAAAACCTCGAGGCGTAACTTTTCAACTGCATCTAACTCGGATTTCGTTTGCAACGTCTGGATATCGATTGACGTAAACAATGCACGCTTCGCCATCAGCATCGCCTGCTCAGGCGTACCACCGACGCCCAAACCCAACACGCCCGGCGGACACCATCCCGCCCCCATGCCAGGTAGTTGGCTGACCACCCAATCTGCAACAGAATCGCTCGGGTTCAGCATGGCGTAGCGCGCTTTGACATCGCCACCGCCCCCTTTGGCCACCGCGATGACTTCAAAACCCTCGCCTTCGACAAGCTCGACATGCACAATCGCAGGCGTGTTGTCGCCTGTGTTTTTACGCTGTCCCAAAGGCTGACGAATCATCGAAGCTCGCAAGGGATTTTTCGCAAACAAATACGCTTGCGCCACACCTTCGTTGGCAAGCGTCTGCAAACTCGGTGTCGCGGCCCGTTCGCGTGCCTCAAGCCGGACATCCATGCCCATCTTAAAAAAAACGTGGGCAACCCCTGTGTCCTGACAGACCGGACGATGCGCCTGCGCACTGAGCTTGCTGTTTACCAACAGTTGCAACAATGCATTACGTGCAGGTGCCGAGGTCTCCTTTTCATAGGCGCCTTTTAGGGCCTGCACAAAGTCAGCCGGGTGGTAATAACTCACATACTGTAGCGCATCCGCAATGCTTTTGACGACGTCACTGGCCTGAATCACTTTCATGACGGGTATGCACGCATGCGGTCTACCATTTGAGGTGCTGAACCAAGATAGTTTGCAGGATCACAGAGCCTGTCAATCATCGCCCGATCAAGCTTACCGTTCACCACAGGATCCTGATAGAGCACTTCGGCGAGTTTTTTACCCTGCGTGGCGGCGATGCGACAGGCGTCGTACACCACATCATGCGCCGTCTGGCGGCCAATATGCGGTGCGAGCCCCATCATGACGGCCTCAGCCACAATCAGACCACCAGAGAGATCGAGATTTTTAAGCATGCGCTTGGTGTCGACCTCAAGGCCACTGAGCATGAACTTGGCTTGTTTGAGCGCGCCCGCCGTGAGAACAAACGACTCGGGAATTGCGGACCATTCAATATGCCAAGGTCCCGTTGCACGTTCAAAGTCCTGCACCATCGCGTCCAGCGCCAGCCCCGCATGTTGGCGAACAGCCTTGGAGGCACTCAGCATCAGTTCGCAAGAGATCGGATTACGTTTTTGCGGCATCGTACTAGAGGCGCCACGACCTTTCACAAAAGGCTCAAACGCCTCAGCCAACTCATTGGTCATCATCAACATGATGTCGAGTGCGATCTTTCCCAGAGAACCGGTGATCAGTGCCAGAAACTGAATAGTCTCGACCAAGCCATCGCGCGCCACATGCCACGTGACAGGCGCATTGCCTAGGCCGAGTTCTTTCATTAAGGCTTCTTGTACGGCCAACCCTTGGTCACCCAGCGACGCCAGCGTGCCCGCCGCCCCCCCAAACTGTCCGATCAACACACGCGGCTTAATCTGCTCGAGTCGCTCGCGATGTCGGCGCACCATCAATAACCACACGGCACACTTGTAGCCAAAGGTAATCGGCAACGCATGCTGCAAATGCGTCCGACCTGCCATCGGTGCATCACGATATTTTTCTGACAACTGATCCAAAATCAGATCCAACTCGTTCAGATCCTGCTCAATAATGGCCAGTCCATCGCGCACTTGGAGAACCGTTGCCGTATCCATGATGTCCTGGGTGGTGGCCCCCCAATGCAGATACTCACCTTCAGGTCCACACATTTTGGCAATCTGGTGCACCAACGGCAGAATCGGATAACCCACGATTTCCGTCTCACGTTTGAGTTCAGCCATGTCGAGCTTGCTGGAGTCTGCCCGTGCCATGATGGCCGCTGCTGCAGCCTTGGGGATCACGCCGAGCGCGCCTTGGACCTTGGCCAGCGCAATCTCAGTATCAGTGTATCGGCGTAAGGTCGCCGCGTCATCGAACACGCTTCGCATCTCAGGCGTGCCAAACATGTCTTTAAAAATAGCAGACTCAATCATTGAAATAGGCATCTTGGATCGCTCGGAATAGGATTAGAAAATAGATAGTAGGGGCGCGTGATCTTCCCCGTCAACCGGACCTCATAGTAATATCGACCGGCTGGCTTGGCATCCCCAAACTAGGCACCAAAATATCAGGAGAGACTGAAAATGAAGACGGCACTTTTGCGCACACTCTGTGCATCCCTACTCGTGGCCGCCAGCTCGGCCCCCGCGTTCGCACAAGACTACCCCGCACGATCAATCACCATGGTGATGCCTTACGCTCCCGGCGGCCCGGGCGATACCATTACGCGACTCTTTGCAGCCGCCATGCAGAAAAATCTCGGTCAACAAATTATTGTTGATAACCCAGCTGGGGCAAGCGGCAGCATCGGTACAGCCCGAGTCGCGCGTTCGACACCAGACGGTTACACGCTGCTCATGACGCATATCAGTCATGCAACAAATCCAATGATGATCAAAAACCTGTCGTACAGTCCAGTCAAAGATTTTGAGCCAATCGGCCTGGCAACGGTCGGTCCGATGGTGCTGGTTGCACGCAAAGACTTCCCTCCTACCAATACCAAAGAGTTTGTTGATTACGTCAAAAAGAACCAAGACAAAATCAGTATGGGTAATGCCGGAGTTGGCTCTGCTTCGCATCTCTGCAGCTTGATGTTTATGGAAGCACTCGGCGTCAAGGTCAACGCGATCCCCTACAAGGGAACGGCGCCTGCCATGAACGACTTACTCGGTGGTCAGATCGATATTTTGTGCGATCAAACGACCAGCACCATGGCTCACATTAAAGGGGGTCGCGTTAAGCCCTACGCGATTGCCGGCACAAAACGCATCCAGTCACTGCCTGACCTGCCCGCCTTGAGCGAAGCAGGCGTCAAGGACTTTGATCTGAGCATTTGGTTTGGCATCTATGCCCCCAAAGGCACGCCAAAGCCCGTGATTGAGAAGCTGTCGGCTTCCTTGCAAAAAGCGGTACAGGATCCAGACGTGAAAGCACGACTCGATAGCATCGGGACCGCGCCTGTTACGCCTGATCTTGCCGTTCCAGAAAAGCTACGTGATCACTTGCAGCGTGAAATCAACACGCTGGGTCCTCTGCTTGAGAAAGCGGGCATTCAAGCCAACTGATTAGTACGCAATAGTTGAGCAGCCTCTTTGGCCCGGTCGTTCTCAGAACGCAACCGGGCCATTTCTTGTGGACATGTAACGACACTTCACGTCACGTCAAGTTACGTCATTCAAACTTTAACGTTTCTTAGCACCTGAAGTCGTTCCCAAAATGATCCCCATGATGATGAGAGCCGCAGCAATCAACAATGCGAGTCCGAGGGTTTCACCCAAAAACACGCTTGCACACACCAGACCAATCACAGGAACCCCCAGCAGGCCCATTGAAACAACCCCCGCAGGCAAGTCGCGACTGACTAAATTCATCATCCAATAGGCCACACCATTGCCGACCAAGCAGTTAAACCCAAGGAGTAGCCAAAGCTCCAGCGTCCAATCGATACGCGGTAGCCCTTCGATCACTAACGCCAACACCAACTGGGTCATGCCTCCCACCAGCATCTGCCAGGGTAAAAGAGAGAATGGTGCCGTCACCCATTTGTGCGCCCGACCATAGACGATGGAGATTGCCCAGAACATCGCGCCACCCAACACAAACAAGTGGCCGATCACAATGTCCGAATCGCTCCAGTCCATCTCGCTGGGCTGCAAAATCAGCACGATACCGGCCAGACCAATCAACAAACCAAGAATCCGTCGACGGGTCAGCGGCTCGCGTAAAAAAAACCACGCAGCCGGTACTACCCAGAGTGGCGAGGTATAGGCAAGCACGATGGACTTGCCCGCCGGCAAGAACTGTAAGCCCAGACTCACCAGTACTGAAAAGCCCACCATATGCAACAGACCCACGCTAAAGACAACCGGCAAGTCTGCTCGAACGGGTACACGCAATCGCCCGGTCACCAGACATAAAACGAAAAAAATCGCACAGGCAGGTAACAGACGAAGCGCCGTTACCCAGACTGGAGAGACATACTCAAGTGTCATTTTTGTGATGACCCAGTTCACCCCCCAGGCAATCACCAACAAAACTAAGAGTCCGATTGCCCGACGGCGCTGAATCTGGGCAGCGAGCTCTGGCTTACGATTTAAAACGTCCAATACAACTCCAACAGGCGAGGGGACAGCGCGGCGGTCGTCAGACGGTGCTCACCGAGATGCGTTGGCATTGACTGTAACCCAAGGTATGCTTACGCCATTCTCCACGAACCCACGGATAGCCCAGAAAAGACGACTCAAGCCGCACAAGACCTTTCCACACTCCTCAAAGCACGCTACGGCCAGGGTGCAGACGTCCTCGACGTACTGAATCCTACGTTGGAAACCTTGCTCCAACACAAGTCAGTCCGGGCCTTCACCAAAGAGCCGTTGGCGCCTAATACCGCCGAGCTCCTCGTGGCTGCGGCACAATCTGCCTCGACTTCCTCCAACCTCCAGACTTGGAGCGTAGTGGCCGTTGAGGATCAAGGGCGCAAAGATCGTCTCGCAGCGCTGGCTGGCAACCAGAAATGGATCAGCGCCTGTCCTCTTTTCTTGGTGTGGGTGGCCGATCTGGCGCGCCTGAAAACCTTGGGGCAAGAGCGTCAACACGCGCATGACAGTCTCGACTACCTAGAAATGTTGTTGATGGGTGCGATTGACTCCTCACTCGCTGCACAAAATGCAGCTGTCGCGGCAGAATCGCTTGATCTCGGCATTGTCTACATCGGTGGTATGCGCAACAAGCCTCTCGAGGTCGCCAAAGAACTCGGACTCCCACCGATGAGTTTCGCGACGTTTGGCATGTGCGTCGGCCACATCGACCCAGAAGCCACCGCCAAAAATGTCGTCAAGCCACGCCTGCCTCAGAGCGCCGTGCTGCACAAAGAAACCTATAACCCTGTTGCCTACCAAGAAGCCGTTGCCGCTTACAACTCGACAATGGAAACCTTTTATGCCGAGCAATCCATGAAACCGCTCGGCCCTTGGGATCTTCAGTCACTGCATCGCGTGCGCGGTCCAGAAGCCATGACGGGTCGGGACGTCTTGGTCGACGCCCTGAAACAGCTCGGCTTTAATATGCGTTAAGCCTCGTCCTCTTGTCTTTTTTGCATTTGCCACATTTGAGCGTAGGCACCCTCAGTCGCAATGAGCGCTTGATGCGTGCCACGCTCGATCACACGACCTTGATCCATGACTAAAATCTGATCAGCATGCACAATCGTTGACAAACGATGGGCAATGATCAATGTCGTGTGATTACGTGCCAAGCTCGCGAGTTCTTCTTGTAGCGCACGCTCCGTTTTAGAATCCAGCGCAGAAGTCGCCTCATCAAAAATCAGCATCGCAGGTTTTTTAAGTAATGTTCTCGCAATCGCAACACGCTGTTTTTCACCACCCGACAACTTCAAGCCGCGCTCACCCACTTGTGTGTTGTAGCCGTCTGGCAAGTGCTCAATGAACTGGTCCATTTGTGCCGCCCGTGCCGCCGCTTGAACCTCTGGCTCGCTCGCACCTGGTCGCCCATACGCAATGTTGTAGCCAATCGTATCGTTAAAAAGGACCGTGTCTTGGGGGACGATACCCAGCGCCTGACGCAAGCTCGCTTGTTGCACGCTGCGCAGATCTTGCCCATCCAGCAAGATCCGCCCTTTTTGAACATCGTAAAAACGGAACATCAATCGTGCCAGAGTGCTCTTACCTGCCCCACTGCGTCCAACGACTGCTGTGACCGTCCCAGCCGGCATGACAAAGCTCACATTGTGCAAGATTTCACGATTGGACTCGTAGTGAAAACATACGTTTTCAAATCGAACCTCTGGACCATTCGCCTGATCCGCGATACGTAAAGGGGGTGCATTTGGCGCATCAGCCACCTCACGATCCGACTCCAGCAAGGTGAACATCCGATCCAGATCTGTTAAGGACTGTTTAATTTCACGATAAATCACGCCTAGAAAATTCAGCGGAATGTAGAGCTGGATCATCAAGGTATTCACCAACACAAGATCGCCGAGCGTCATCGAACCATCCGAGACCCCGACTGTGGCACGCCATAAAATCAACACCAGACCGGTGGCAATAATGGCCTGCTGCCCGACGTTCAGCAAAGACAGTGATTTCTGGGACTTGATCGCAGCCGTCTGATAGCGCACCAGATTTTCATCATAGCGTTTGGCTTCAAAGGCCTCATTGCCAAAGTATTTGACCGTTTCAAAATTCAGTAATGAATCGATTGCTTTTTGATTCGCACGCGAATCCATATCGTTCATCGTCCTGCGCAGATGCGTGCGCCACTCCGTCACGTAGATGGTGAAGATAATGTATAGCACCAGTGCGCTCAACGTGATTCCCGCGAACCAGATGTCGTAGTTGTAGGCAAAATAACCCAACACTAATGCAAACTCGATGAGCGTAGGCACAATGCTGTAGAGCGAATACGAGACGAGTGACTGAATGGCACGCGTGCCACGCTCGATATCCCGACTCACTCCGCCGGTCTGCCTGCTCAAATGAAATCTGAGGGACAGGGCATGCAAATGCTGAAACACCTCAAGCGCAATCTGACGCACTGCATGCTGAGTCACTCGTGCAAAAAACAGTTCGCGTAGCTCTGTAAAGAGCGAAGACGAGAACCTCAGCAATCCATAGCCAATAATCAGTGCAATCGGGACGACGAGTAACGCACCCGCGGTGTTGTTGCGCACATCGAGCGCATCAACCATATGCTTGAGCATGACCGGAATGCCGAGATTGGCGAACTTGGCAGCCAACAAACAGGCAACCGCCAACAGGACTCGCCACTTGTACTCGAGCAAATAAGGCAGCAAGTCGCCGATGATCCTCCAGTCGCTGCGTTGTCGGTTGACCTGCGGGTGGCTTGGGTCGCGCACAAATTCAGTAGAACTGCGATTGGAGTGTCTCATTGATCAATTTTATCGCCGAAACAACTTGTACGACGGGTTGACCCTTCGTGTATAAATCTCGTTTGGAACGCGCGGAGCCGTCAGGCTCTTCGCCCCCTTCACCACAGCCTTTTTGGGTGCCATTCAATGAACACTGCCAAGCTCAAGCTTCACGCGGACAGCATCCTGAGCGATGCGGTCAATAGCGGCCACATTCCAGGCGTCGCTGCGGCGCTCACAAGTGCAGACGAAACGCTCTATGAAGGAGCCTTTGGCAGCCGAGCGCAAGGCCAGCCGACAGCGATGACGTTGGACACCGTCATGTGGCTTGCCTCGATGACCAAGCCCTTGGTTGGGACTGCCGCGATGCAGCTCGTCGAACAAGGCAAGGTCACGCTTGACGAGCCTATCGCGCGTGTTTTGCCAGATATCGACACCATCAAGGTGATCACGGGCTGGGATGCGAACGGTCAACCTCTGTTGCGTCCACCCAAATCCCCTATCACTCTGCGTCACCTGATGACACACACAGCAGGTTTTACGTCTGACATCTGGAGCGAAAACTCGGCCAAGTTTCTCAAGCTGAACCACTTGCCTCGGGCGGGTTCGGGCCGACGTGACGCGCTGAATATTCCGCTGTCTTTCGACCCCGGTGAGCGTTGGGAATATGGCATCAACATTGACTGGGTGGGACTCGTGATCTCGGCTGTCAGTGGCATGCGTCTGGGAGAGTATCTCCAAAAAAATGTCACAGGCCCGCTCGGCATGGAAAGTACCGGCTTTAAAATTTCACCGAGTATGAGAACGCGTCTGGCAACCGTTCATTTACGCGATCCCGCCGATCAGTCACTCTGCCTCTTGGACTTCGAAGTTCCACAGGACACCGAGATTGATCCAGGGGGTGGTGGCATGTACTCAACTGCGAGTGACTACTTACGCTTTACGCGCATGATGCTCAATGGCGGACGCGCAAATGGGCAACAAATCCTCAAGCCTGAGACCGTTGCACTCATGTCTAAAAATGCGATGGGACCGCTGCGTGTGGGCTTGCTGCGCACGGTCAACCCAAAGATGTCGCTGGATGCCGAGTTTTTCCCGGGCGTTGAAAAAACATGGGGGCTGACGTTCATGATCAATGAAGCCCAAGCGCCCACCGGACGCTCAGCGGGTAGCTTGGCGTGGGCAGGACTGCCCAACGCCTATTTCTGGATTGACCCGACACGCAACATTGCCGGTGTCTTGATGATGCAAATCCTGCCCTTTTTGGATACGCATGCCATCCAATTATTGACGGACTATGAAACGTCGGTCTACGACGTCATCACTGGCCGGGGTACCACTTAGGCAGACGCTTCTCGATAAACGAGGCGGTGCCCTCGGCGGCTTCGGCGCGTTGGCGCAGGTCTGAGTGCTGTTTAACCAATTGGTCAAACAGCACGTCATCAATGAAAGAGCCTGCGACTGCCATTGTCCGCAACTTGGTGGCGGTCACGGCTTCGGGCGCATTCATCAGCAAAGCATCCACAATGCGTGCACCCGTCGCCTCTAGCTCATCAAGCTTGCAAACCTCATGCACAAAGCCCATCCTTAACGCAACATCCGGACCAAAGCGCTCGGAGGACAAGGCATAGCGACGCACGTTGCGCACGCCCATTGCCTGACAAAGCTGAGGCAGAATAATCCCTGCCATCAATCCCCAGCGGACTTCCGTAATGGCAAATATAGCGTTTTCAGCGGCGACTACGATGTCACACACCGAGGCCACCCCCGTACCACCACCAAAGCATCCGCCCTGAATCAAAGCCACAGTGGGGATCGGCACGATGTCTAGGCGTCTGACTGCCTCAGCCGTCAATCGGGATACCCGCTCATTCTCGGCAGGCGAGGTGTGTGACACACTTGAGATCCAAGCCAGATCGGCACCCGCCTGAAAATGCCGGCCATTTCCCCGAATCACCACGACACGCGCATCAGGCTTGGGTCCAAGCATATCCAGCGCCTCATGCAGGCCATCAATCATGTCGCCGTTATAAGCGTTGTTGACCTCAGGACGATTGAGCGTGACCGTCACCACGCCTCGCGCATCAACGTCACACAAAACTGTTCCCTGACCAAGTTCCTTTGCCATGCTCGCTATTTCCTTAAATTGTTGGGGTAGGAGCCTCTAGCATACTGCGGAACGAACCTGTGTTCATTTGTGGGATTTCGACCGCTTTGATGTACTATTTTGAGAGAATAATCAAAACAATTCGACTCAATCATCCTTACGAGACAGCAGAATATTCCATGCAAACATTAGATGCCATCATCATAGGCTCTGGCTTTTCGGGTATGTATCAGCTCTTTAGCCTGCGTGACAAACTCGGTCTTTCCGCCAAAATACTCGAAGCAGGGAGTGGCGTAGGCGGCACTTGGTTCTGGAATCGTTATCCAGGGGCTCGATGCGACTCTGAAAGTCACACCTACATGTATTATTTTTCCAAAGATATCATCCAAGAATGGGAGTGGTCAGAGCGCTATCCCCAGCAACCCGAGATCCTGAAATATCTGAACTTTGTCGCTGACAAACTTAAGCTGCGTGCGGATATTGAATTGGATACGCGGATGTCGCAAGCGCATTTTGACGAGGCCACCCATCGCTGGCACGTTAAAACAGAGAACGGCAAAGAGTACAGTGCCAAATATTTAATCACCGCCGTTGGTTGTCTGTCCTCTGCGAACATGCCCAAGATCAAAGGTCTCTCGGACTTTAAAGGCAAGTGGTATCACACAGGGCAATGGCCGCATGAAGGTGTCGACTTTGCTGGCAAGCGCGTCGGCGTGATTGGTACTGGCTCTACGGGGATTCAAGCGATTCCAGTGATTGCCGCAAGCGCCGCGCACCTCACCGTATTTCAGCGCACGCCCAACTACAGCCTGCCCGCACGCAATACGCCACTGACGCCAGAGTTTAAAAAATACGCGAAGGACCACTCGGACGATATCCGCAAAATTATGACCACGAACACCAATGGTCACGGTTTTTATATTGATGACAAGTCAGCACTCGACATACCAGAGACCGAGCGCGAGCAAGCGTATCAAAAAAAATGGGAACAAGGCGGCTTTCAGTTTCGCGCGTTGTACAGAGATATTCTGACGAGTGCCGAGGCCAACGAAACCGCCGCCACTTTCATCAAAAATAAAATCAAACAGGTAGTGAATAAGCCAGAGGTCGCGGAGTTGCTCGCCGATATCGATCACCCCTTTGCCGCTAAACGTCCGCCCATCGACTCGCATTATTTTGAAACCTACAACCGCGATAACGTGTCGCTCGTTGACATTCGTAAAGCCCCCATCGAGTCCATCACAGCAGAGGGCATTCAAACGGCCGATGCTCAATACCCACTCGACATTATCGTGTTCGCGACCGGCTTTGATGCGATGACAGGCTCCCTCGTCAAACTCGATATCACAGGTCGCAATGGTCGCACCCTCCGAGAATACTGGCACGCAGGCCCCCGGACCTATCTAGGGCTGCAGATTCCACGCTTCCCAAATATGTTTACCATTACCGGTCCAGGCAGTCCGTCTGTGCTGTGCAACATGCCACCTGCCATCGAGCAGCACGTTGAATGGATCACGCGATGCATCAAGCACATGCAAGAAAATGATCTCGACTGCGTCGAAACCTCTGAGGCCTCAGGAGACTTATGGCAAGCAGAGGTCGATGCTGCCGCCAATGCAACACTCCTGCCCAAGGTCAAACACTCTTGGTACTTGGGTGCTAACGTACCCGGCAAACCTCAGGTGTTTATGCCTTACGCAGGCGGTCTGAGTCACTACCGCGACATTTGCGATGACGTGGCACGGGATGACTATCGCGGCTTTACATTTACGGCGTCAAAACAGACTGCGTGAGCTGACGATATCGATCGCGCAGTCCAATCTTTAAGTAAAAAAATCGACCCATTTTGACTTGGGTCGATTTTTTTATAGACGACGCTTTTTTTATAAACGACGCTTTTCCACCCAATAAAACAATAAGAGTGCGATCACAATCAACGCGCCATAAAGCGTCCATGCCGGTACGTGCATGAGTTGCGGCAGCGTCACTTTTCCTAGTTTGCCGACAGACAGAATGTTTGTGCGGACCCAATCGAAAGAATACGCATACATTACGGCACCCAGTATCATCCCTGCCGCACCAATCAGCGCATGGACACTCCCTGTCGCAATCGCGGCGACACCCGTACCAGGGCAATAGCCGTACAACACCATCCCCACCCCGAAAATTGCCGCACCGATGATCGTGCCAACCATATTCGCATCACGAACATGCCATTTAGCCATGCCCATATTGGTTAAGACTAAAACACCAATCCCTCCCACGATAATCGCAGTCATCATGACTTTCAGCACTGTGAAGTCCCGAAAGCGAAACTGGTTCACGATGACGTTGTAATTCGTCACCTTGCCTCGTTGTAGCAGCCAGCCAAATGCAAAGCCGAACACTACAGCCAAGAGCAATGCACTTTCACCTTTTATTGGAAACATGACTTGCTCCTTATTGAGCGTTCGTATTGAGGTGGTTTGAACGTGAGCCTCGATAGAGGATCGCCGCGGTGACCGCCCCCGAGACAAACATGACCACCAAGAATGTCCAACCCACTACTGCAAGTTGCAAGGACTGTGAGATGCCATTACCACTGGTGCAACCACCCGCCATTCTGGCGCCATACATGGCCATGGCTCCGCCAATAAACGCCACGATGAAACGACGTGTTTTGGATGATCCAAAACGCTCCTGCCAGACGCTTGGGATGCTCTCTATTTTGAATGTCCTAGACAGTAACGAGGACGCGAGTGCACCAAAGAACGTACCAATCAGAAATAGCGTGCCGTAATCCAACTTCATCGCATTCGTACGCCAATACGCATTGGTCGCGACCGTCTCAGCGCCAACGATCGGGGAGACAATCCCGCCCGCAATTTGACCGATCGCAGTTGTAATACCGATCGGCGCGGCGACCACCACAAAAACCACCCAGCTCAAGACCCCAATACCGATGCCGACCAAATAAGGCGACCACCTTCCAGTCATGCCGCCCCCCGAATGCGCTTTTGTGTGCTGTTGACCCACGATTGTTCTCCTTTGTGAATATCCATACTCATGATTTTCATTATGTTTAGAAATATACTATTTACAAATATATTACTGAACAATAAATCGTATCGGTTTGATTTAGATCAAATGAGTGGGTGATGGGGCAGACCAACTGGCGCTCAGGGCGCAACTTGGTCGTAACGCTCAGTAGTGCGATAATCCCAATGGATATATATGTCTTTTACTCACATCAAATTTGAGGCTTTACGCTCATGGCACAAGAATTGGATTTGCTAAAAATCGCCCAAGAAGAACAGAACGGCGATCTTTTCAAGATGCTCGATGGCATTTACAAACGTTCATCGGTCAAACCTGTCGGTTGCCCTGATGCAATCATCTGGGAAGGCGGTCATGCACACGGTGACGTTAAACCCGTGGCGCATGCTTTTACCGACATGTTCGCGCTCAACGGCACGCTGATGGCCCTAGACGTGTTGGGTTTGCCTTTCTTGGGCGTCCCGATGATGGCCCAGTTCCGCCATGACAGCAAACTCCAGTCACTTGAGTGGTTCGGCAAGCTGGACTACACCGCACTGAAATGGTCGACCGCCGGTGACTTTATGGTCAACGAAGGTGGCAAAAAAGTCGTTGTAAATGGTAAATCAGCCAATGCGCCTCTGCGCACAGCGGCTGGCGTCTATTGCAACGTCCGTCCCTATGGCGGCATCACCAGTATTCGTTTCATGCCTGGCCTGCCCTATTCCCAGGACAAAAAGAAATTCAATGTGGATCATGCAACAGGCGTGATTCACTCTGAAATGAACACCCCCGGCATTCGCATGGCTTATGCTGCGCGTCTGTTCCTGAAAATGGTAAACGAAACAGGTCAGATCGGTCGTGTAGCGACCAAGCCCACACAGGCTCAAGAAGACGCCATCAACGCCGGCATCGTGCGCTGGTTGCTCCAGGGCACGAAGTTCAAGCTCAAGCGTCAGTACACCGTCGATGCCTACGAAGAGCATCGCGCCAGTGTGGATGCCATCGTGGCCCTGCTCCCCAAAGACTTCAAAGCTGGTATGGAGAACTGGACGGGTGATATTTACGAACACATCGCCGACACCAACTTCGGTCTGCTTTTGCATGACATGATCCGCCAACGTCCTTGCATCGTGTATGCAACCGACTTGGACGGCGATCGTCTGACGGATCTGATGGCCGATGCGGCTGATGTGCTGCGCGACTGGGGTCAGATCGTTATAGACAAAGTCGGCGCTAAGGTCGACATGAAAAAATTGTGGGTCGAAATGGGCTACACCATGACCAACGGCAAGGACATGACAAGCGTGATGTATCGCGTACATGGCGCGCCGATTTATGAGCAGACCCTAGGCTCAGCTGATGCGATGTTGTTGCGTTTGCTTGATGGTGACGAGACCGTTGGTGGCGAAAAGCAACCCTACGATCCGCGCATTCACTTTGTGTTGATCAACGAGGCTTACAAAGCTGCAAACCCAGGCAACAAGGTGCTCGCTGACTGGCTTGACGCTCAACTCGCTACCTTCGACAAAATCTACGCAGGCGACCGTCCACGTTATATCGATGGCTACAAGAAACTCAAGGCTGCGATCCGTCCTTGGGGCGCTTGATCAGTCACTGAGGCCTCGACCATCAGCATGCTGTTCTGATGGTTAAAAAAAATCCCGCGAGTGATCTCGCGGGATTTTTCACTTCTTCTTCACTTCTTCTTCACTTCTTCTTCACTTGAACCCAGCGCGGTCAAGAATTTTTTGCGCGGTAATTTGGTTGCGTCCTATCGCGGCGACGGAAACATTTTCTGCTTTGAATGGACCGAGTTGCTTAAGGCCAGGATTTTCAACCTGAACTGAGGCGACCGCTGGCCACTCGTTATTGCCATCAGCAAAGTAAACCTGTGCCTGGTCGCTTGCAAGGTACTCCAAAAATTTCACTGCGGCCTCTGGATGAGGAGCATTTTTAGCGACTCCCCCGCCAGCGATATTGATGTGTGTACCGCTCGTGGTCTGGTTAGGCCACAAGAAACCGACTTTTGCCATCAGCGCCTGATCCTCTGGTTTAGTAGAGCGCATCATGCGAACGAAATAGTAAGAGTTCGTCAGTGCAACACCACACTCTCCTGCAGCGACAGCTTTAATCTGATCAGTATCACCGCCACGAGGCGCGCGTGCTTGGTTCGTCACCATCCCACGTGCCCAAGCTTCGGTCGCAGGCTCTCCTTGGCGCTCAACCATGGCACCCACCAAAGAAAGCATATAAGGATGCGATCCTGAGCGAGTGCAAACCTTGCCTTTGTTCGCTGGGTCGGCTAGCTTTTCATAGGTGTCGACATCTTCTGGCTTGACACGTGCCTTGTTGTAAACAATGACACGAGCACGCGTAGAGAAACCCACCCAAGTATTGCCGCCGTTTTCCGCTTTTGCACGCAGATTCTCGGGGACGCGTTGATCGATGAATTCGGATTTCACAGGCTGGAAAAGACCATCACTTTCGGCTTTCCATAGGCGTGCGGCATCAACCAGCAGAATCACGTCAGCAGGACTTTTTGATCCCTCACTCTTGAGTCGTTCGATCAAGGCATTGTCACCGGCTTCGATGCGATTGACCTTAATGCCGGTTGCCTTAGTAAAGCCACCGTACAAAGCCTCGTCCGTCTGGTAATGGCGAGCGGAGTAAATGTTGAGTTCTTTCGCCGTGTTTTTTGCAGGCTGGGCAAAGGCACTCATTGAGGCACCCCCTGCAACTGCTGATGACACACCTGCTGCCAATACTTTTAAAACTAAATGCGTTTTCATCTAAAGTCTTCCGTTGTCGTGACGAGATCAATCCATGGCACTTCGTACGCGGTTTCATGCGCGGTTCAGTAGCATTACGACTAGCCAAAACCAAATATTAACATTAAATACGAATCATTATCAATATCGGTTAGCTTTGGACATTGCACGGGAAAGCAAAATCACTGGAATCAACCCAGCGATCACAATCGTCAACGAGGGTAATGCTAATTCTGCGAGGCGTTCGTCGGTAGCCAATTGATAAGTTGCGACCGCCAACGTGTCGAAGTTAAAGGGTCGCAACAGCAGCGTCGCGGGCAACTCCTTCATGACATCCACAAAAACAAACAATCCAGCTGTCAGGACGCTGCGCTTGAGCAGGGGAAAATGGATCGCGCGCATGGTTTGCAGCGGCGTCGCGCCTAGCAAGGCGGCGGTCCCATCCATCGACGGTGTAATCCGTGAGAGACCGGCCTCTACGCTTTGTAGGCTCGAGGATAAAAATCTGATGAGATAGGCATAAATCAACACCGAGGCGGTCGCGGACATGATCCAGGCTAGACCGAACAAACCGAGCAAAGACAAAATACCGACGGCTAGAACCGCCCCAGGCAAGGCATAACCCAAGCCCAACAGACGATTGACCCAGTGCAAGGTGGGACTTTTGGTCAACCGCGCCCCATAGGCCAGCAGCAGAGCGCAGGCCACAGAAATCAACGCCGTAATCGTGGACAACCCAAAGGAGTTTTGCAACCAATCCGAATATCGTGCGTCTAGACTCAGCCCCTGCTCGATCAGCAGCTTTAAAAGTGCTGCGACTGGGAGCAAAAATGAACAAAGCAGCGTGGCACCGCACACCGCAAACGCCCAGAAGGCTTTTTTACCGTGCAGTCGTCGCGGGGGAACCTGTCGTTGCACGACGCCCGAGCTGACATACCGCATGCGGGCCCGGTTGGTCTGTTCAATATAAAAAATCAGCAAAACAAACACCAGCAAGCCCATGGATAACTGGACGGCCGCCAAGCGGTCACTAAAAGACAGCCAAGCCCTAAAAATACCGGTCGCAAACGTCTCCACACCGAAATAAGCCACGGCACCGTAGTCAGCCATCACCTCCATCAGCGCCAATGCCATTCCAGCGAAAATCGCAGGTCGTGCCATCGGCAATACCAAACGGTAAAACGCCTGAAACCCGCTATAGCCAAGTGTCTCAGCGGCTTCGGATAGCCGGCCACTACGGTCGAGGAAGGCCGTGCGGGCAATCAGATAAACATAAGGGAAGAGACAAAAAGAAAAAGACCACATCGCTCCACCTAGCGAGCGCGGGTCCGGAAAGAACCAAAGCGTCTCAACACCGAGCAGCTGACGCAAAGCCGTCTGTACAGGACCTGAAAACTGCAAAATATCGACAAACAGATAGGCCATCACGTAAGTCGGTATCGCCAGAGGCAAAATAAGTGCCCATTCAAACACTTTTTTACCTGGGAACTGATAATTAGCCACCAGCCACGCATTACCGACACCCAGAATAAACACCCCAACACCCACCCCAACCAACAACAACAGGGTCGAGGTCACATAGCCGCCAAGCACATGTTGCCAAAGATGGAGTAAGGTGCCTTGGCGACTTAATTCCTGTGCAGCCGGGCTACTCCCTTCTGTAAAAAAGGGAATCAGCAGGCCAAACAGCGGCAAGGACAACAATATTGCGATCAGTACAACAACTCGACTCATTCGCGATGCGCTCAGTTCAGGCTAAAAAGGATTCTGGAATCAAAATGCGGTTAATGAGAAAATTATAAGTATGAATACTGACACGCCTTTGCTTTCCATCAATCAAGTCGAGATTGGGTACCCGCGCTTAGACGGTACGGGCTGGATACCCATCGTTCAGGATTTGACCCTCAGTCTAGCCCGAGGCAGCATTGCGTGTTTGCTTGGCCCCTCCGGTTGCGGTAAATCAACCATTCTGAGAGCCATTTGTGGCTTTGAGTCACTGCAACAAGGGTCCATCAGTCTGCACGGCAAGGTCGTGAGCGCTCCAGACGTGCAGGTTGCCCCCAATTTACGCAAAGTCGGCATGGTGTTTCAGGACTTCGCGTTATTTCCGCACCTGAGCGTCCTAGAGAATGTCATGTTCGGGTTGCGTGCGCTTTTACCCGCCAAGCGACGCACCGTTGGCCTGCAGTGGCTCGACCGCGTCTCGCTCGCAGACAAGGCAGACGCATATCCGCATGAGCTCAGCGGCGGTCAGCAGCAGCGCGTGGCGTTGGCGCGCGCGATGGCGCCCGAGCCGGATCTGATTTTGCTAGATGAGCCTTTTTCAAGCCTAGATATCGATTTGCGTGAACGACTCGCGAGCGAAATGCGGGATATTCTGAAAGCAAATGGCGTCACGGCCTTATTGGTGACGCACGATCAGTTCGAGGCCTTCGCGATTGCTGATCATATCGGCGTCATGTCCGAAGGCAGGATTGTGCAATGGGATACCCCCTATGACCTGTATCACGAGCCAATCAATCGTTATGTGGCGGACTTCATTGGTCGGGGTGTCTTTGTAAAAGGCATCATTTTGCCGAACGCTTCAGTACAAATTGAGCTCGGTCAGCTTCAACTCGATCATGATCATCACGACCCCATTGGTGCAGAAGTCGATGTACTGCTGCGCGCCGATGACATTCAACATGATGATGCCAGCCCGTTGCTCGCTGAGGTGGTACGCAAAACATTTAGAGGCGCAGACTTTCTCTACACCTTGCGTCTGCAGTCTGGGCAAGAGGTGCTGGCATACGTGCCCAGCCATCACGACCACTCTTTAGGCGAAAAGATCGGCATCCGCCTTGGCGTCGATCACGTTGTGACGTTTCATCAATAGCGGAAACATCGGGACAACCCCAAGATTAACGCAGGCATGTTTCCTTTAAACTAAAAATCAGAAAGGCTTGCGCCATTGCGATCCGCGCGACCGATCAACATAAACATAAGCCCGTCAAACGTCAGGGCAATCAATGGAGATTTAGATGAAATCAACACTACACCGAATGGCGTTCACAGCGCTCGGTCTGATGCTCTCAGGTACCGCACTGGCTCAGACCAATACGAGCGGCCTGCCCTCCACGCTCGCTTGGAGCGCTTACGACGTTGGCTCGGGTGGTTACAACCAAGCCGTCGCAATCGGTAACGCACTCAAACAGAAGTACGGCATCAATCTGCGCGTACTGCCCGGCAAAAATGACGTCTCGCGTACGCTCCCCATTCGTGAGGGTCAGGTACAGTTTTCCGCGAATGGCGTCGGCGGCAGCTACATGGCACAAGAGGGTATCTATGAGTTCGGCGCTAAAAACTGGGGCCCTCAACCCGTTCGTGCATTGATGCTCAATAACTCAGACCAAATTCTCTCGGTGATTGCCGCAAAAGACGCAGGAGTCAAAACCATCGCTGACATGAAGGGCAAGCGTGTTGCTTGGGTGATTGGCGCGCCATCACTCAACCAAAACATTACTGCTATCCTTGCTTTTGCGAATTTGACATGGAACGATGTCAAAAAGGTGGAGTTTGGTGGCTTTGGTGCGGCACTCGATGGACTGATCAACAATCAGGCTGATGTGGCCTTTACCTCCTCCATCTCTGGAAAAGCTTACCAACTGGCAAAGTCACCTCGTGGCGCGAACTACCCCGTCATTGCCCACTCCGACAAAGAAGGTTGGAAGCGACTGCAAAATCTTGCACCCTTCTTTTTCCCCTTTAATGGCACAGAAGGCGCGGACTTGAGTCCAACTCAACCCGCTGAGTCTGCTTCCTATCCCTATCCAGTGCTGATGACCTATGCCAGGCAAGACCCAAAGCTTGTCAGAGCGATGACAGAGGCCATGCTAGCCACTTTTAATGAGTATAAGTCTGCCGCACCCGGCAACGTAGGCTGGGCACTCGATCGCCAGAAGTTTGGCTGGGTCATTCCTTATCATGAGGGTGCGGTCGCCGTGTTCAAGGAAAAAGGCGTCTGGACTGCCGAGCATGAGAGCAACAACAATATGCTCATCAAACGCCAAACTATTCTTGCTGATACATGGAAACAAGTGCAGTCACGCAAACATGCCGATGATCAAGCTTTTGCTAAAGACTGGATGGAAAGTCGAGCGGCTGCACTGACCAAAGCAGGCATGGATCCTGTGATGAAAAGCTGGTAAGTAGTCCTAATTGCACAACTCTGAGCTCAAACAGGATCCATCAAGTCCTGTTTGAGCTCATTTTATATAAAAGCAACTTATGTCGCAGCAACAGAAAACCGGTACTCCTAAAAATGTAGACGCAGTCAGTTCAGAGGCCCGTATGCGTCAGCTCGGCCCTTTCTGGCAAGCCGTCATCGTGCTGTGCGGTTCTGCTGCAATCCTACTTGCGCTCAACCAACTGATGAACCTCGGATTTTTCATTGGGTTCACGCTCCTCGATACCTCTTATCTCTATTTGATTGCAGCGCTGCTGATCGGTATCGTTTTTCTGCTGCTGCCCGCTAATGCTTCGGCCAGCAGAACCTCGGTGCCTTGGTACGACGTCATCATGTTTATGTTGTGTACGGCAATCTTTGCATACTTCGCGTTCAACGCTAACCGCATCATTTCAGAAGCATGGGAGTTCATGGCACCACCCGCTGCGGTGGTCATCTCAACCCTCGGTTGGCTCTTGCTGCTTGAGGCCACACGACGGGCTGGCGGCACTGCCGTCTTTGTGGTGGTGGCGATTATTTCGCTCTACCCGGTATATGCCGACATGATGCCTGGTCCGATTTCAGGACTTCCACAGAGCTTCTCGACCACAATGGGTTATCACTTTACGAGCAGTGAAAGCGTAATGGGTATCCCGATGCGGGCGTTTGGTGAGCTCGTGATTGGTTTTGTGATGTTCGGTGCCGTGCTGCAATTTACGGGTGCAGCAGAGTTTTTCAATAATATCGCCTTTGCATTGTTCGGCAGAGTACGCGGTGGTCCTGCAAAAGTTTCAATTTTCGCAAGCGGCCTAATGGGTTCGGTGTCCGGTAGTGTTGTCTCCAATGTACTGACGACAGGGGTTGTCACGATTCCAGCCATGAAACGTACCGGCTTTGCGCCCGCCTATGCGGGCGGTGTTGAGGCCTGTGCATCGACGGGAGGCGTGCTGATGCCACCTATCATGGGTGCAACGGCCTTCGTGATGGCGTCTTTCCTAGGCGTGCCCTACGGACAGATCGCCTTGTCGGCACTCATTCCCTCGCTGCTGTTTTATTTTGGTCTGTTCATGCAGATCGATGGCTACGCCGCAAAAAATAATCTGCGCGGTCTCCCCAAAGAAGAGTTGCCCTCCATTTCTCGCACCTTTGCAGAAGGGTGGCAATACATTCTCGTCTTTGTCTTTCTGATCTGGCTTCTGTTGTTTAAACAAATTGAGTCACTCGCACCGTTTTATGCGACGGCTCTGCTTCTTGTAATCAATCAGTTCACGCCGAAGTATCGCCTGAATCTCGCCAAGTTAAGTAAGCTGATACAAGGCGTCACCGCCTCGCTCGCTGAACTTGCCGCCCTGCTCGCTGGCGTCGGCCTCATTATCGGCGCAATGTCCGTCACAGGCCTGGCAGGCACACTGGCTAACGATCTCGTCTATCTGGCAGGCAACAACATTTATGTGTTGCTCGTGATGGGCGCCATTACCAGCTTTATTTTTGGCATGGGCATGACCATCACAGCCTGCTATATATTTTTAGCGATTGTGCTCGCACCGCCGCTGATTGCAGCTGGCTTTGATCCGGTCGCTGTTCACCTGTTCATGATGTATTGGGGCATGGTGTCATTTATCACGCCACCTGTCGCTTTAGCCTCTTTTGTGGCTGCAGGAATCGCTGGGGCAGCCCCGATCAAAGTGGGTATGCAATCCATGCGTTTGGGTAGCACGATGTATTTCGTACCGTTCTTTTTTGTATTGAATCCAGCCTTGATTCTGCGAGGCGAGCCCCTCGAAATCCTCACCGTTGTCACAACAGCATTTATCGGTATTATCTTTATTGCTGCAGCGCTTGAGGGTTATTTAGTTGGATTTGGTCGACTAGGTTACGGCGCTGTTTCTATTCCGAGCCGCTTAGTGATGTTCGCGGGAGGTCTGTGCATGGCGTTACCAGGCGGTGAAAGCATGGGCATCAGCCACACGCAGCTTGCTGTATTAGGCGTCGGTCTGGCGGCGGTCTCGCTGCTGCTCTCGCGGATAAGTAAAAGCCCGACTGCGCTCGCGTAGAGCCATGACCAGAGTGGCTGCTCTGGTCATGTCAACCAAAAAAACCTTAAAACCGCTTAGATAGTGTCAGCGCCACTGCGAACCCAGTTTGATAGTTGTTACTGAGCTGTGTAGTTCCGTCACTGTCAGTGGCGGACAGCCTGCCTGCCGTTGTTGCGGCGGCATAGAAGTCGACACTAGCGGTCTTGTCAATGCGGTAGGAGAGGCGCGCAAATACTGGTACGAAACTATTTTGACCAATGCCGTTGGGGACAGGACTATTTTCATTGAGTCTGAAACGGTAGGACCGGTAGGCGCCACCGCCGCCAAGCGTCCAACGATCCGTTAATGCATAAGACAATTCAAGACCCGCACCGCCCGAAGGTCCGGCCGGTAATGGGTTGCTCAAACGAAGTCGATCGGTAATGTTCCAGTTCACAAGCAAAAACGGAAACACTTTCGTTTCGTCAATCTGTCGAAATACCCCAGCGCCGACACCAAGAGTCAAATCTTTGGAGAAGGTGCGTGCAACACTCAACACCGCGCCATACGTCGCTGTTCCACCCGTGCCAGTCCCCGTTTCGCCAGACCACTCCACCGTCGGATTGAAACCGATTCGCCAATCCGGTGCGGGCGTGTAGCTAAAATTCATCCCGAGCGCAGGTGTATTAATCGCGGTCCACGGAGCACGACCACCCAAGTTCTGTAAATCACTAAAAGACCAGTTTTGATAGTTATAACGAGCACTCACACCCGCAGACCAAGCACTTGTGAATTGACGGGTGACGTTCACGTTGGCACTTGCATCCTGCCAACTAAAACTACCCCCATCAACAATATTGGTATTCATTTGAGCCAGGCCTGTCAGACCGACCGAGACAGCCGTCTCACCAGGTGTCAGACGCATCTGCGCGCCCGCCACGCCAGACAAAGTCACTAACGCGATCGTCGCGCTTACATTCCGGAGGGTTTGCAAAGATGTCATATCAATATTCCTATTTGATCAATACCAAAACGTACGTCGGCGCACTGCACCGACTGGCTGCACGCCGCATCAACGGGATAACATTCGCCGTACAAAATAAGAGCAGGCGTCAACCAGTACCACTAGCAAAATCATGGCAATCAAGACACTGCTGGTCTCTTGCATTTGGAACAAACCCATATGAAAAGACAACATTTGACCCAGTCCACCACCGCCCACTACGCCGAGTACGGCTGCAGCGCGGATATTATTTTCCCAACGGTACAACGAATACGACATGATCTGGGGAGAAACCGTTGGCAGCGTTGCGTATAAAAACACGCGCCCTTCCGGGACACCCTGCACACGAAGCGCAGCGGCTGCGTCTTGCGGCGCATTTTCAATCGACTCGGCAAACAGTCTGCCCAGTACACCCGTTGTATGCAAAGCCAGTGCCAGTGTTCCAGCAAAAGGTCCTAAGCCTGCCGAGATCAAAAGCAATGCGGCCCAGACAAGCTCTGGGATCGAACGCAAGGCATTGAGCAGCAGCCGAGTTAAAAAGCGCCAGCGGGCTGGATCAGAACTGTGGCTTCGGCTCGCTGGGACCGCCAGTAACAAGCCAAAGAGTGCTGCGAGTAGTGTGCCCACAGCAGACATCGCTAAAGTTTCAAGACTGGCCAATGCTAGTTTTTTTAGAAAAGTCGCTTCAACATTGGGCGAGAGTAATTCTCCAAGAAACTTGCCCATTCGGGCTAGGCTCTCAAAGGACAGCACACGACCGAGTTGCAAATCGAGGGACCAAAAGCTCAGGACAATGAGTGCCGCAGTCGCGGACAACGCCCAACAAACAGGCGAGTCCCAACGTAACCAGTGTTTTGGACGGGACACGCTCATCGCAACACTCTACGCATCCACGTGCTGACCATGTCGGCCAGACCCACAAGCAAAATAAAGACCACCAGCATGGTCGCGACTTCAGAGCCATTAAACATGCGCATAGAGTTATCCATTTGCTGCCCAAGCCCACCCGCACCCACAAAGCCTAAAACCGTTGAAGCGCGAATGGCGCACTCCCAGCGATAAATCGTGTAACTGGTGAGTTCGGTCGCATTCGTGGGCAATACGCTATAAAAAAATGTCTGTATGCGGCCCGCGCCATTTCTGAGCATCGTCGTCGAGACCTGTCGGTCTGCACTCTCAAGAATCTCGCCATAGACCTTGCCCAGCATCCCGCCATACGTCAAGGCAATGGCGAGAACGCCTGCCGCAGGACCCAACCCAACCACGCGCACGAACACTAACGCCCAGATCAGCTCAGGAATGCTGCGCATCAGAATCAATAGCCATCTGATCAGCTGACGCATGACAAAGGGCAACTTATTCATCCTGCCTGACAACGACGACACGGACAGCACCGTCGTCGACAAAAGCGTCAAAGGAATGGCGAGTAGCAGTGCAATGAAGGTGCCTGCCGTCGCGATCGCCACCGTCCTCCATGCTTCTTTGGCAATCAGGTGGAGGAACTCTGGACTGAGAGCGGGCGGGAAAAACTCGGCCAGAAAGTTGCCGGTGACTTTGAGGTTTTCCGACTCAAAAAACACCCAGGGTTTGAATTCAGTGCTGACCAACGCCGGCCACATAATGACCGCTGCGACGATCGTCCAGAACACACGTTTTATCCACGCAGGATCTCGCAGCGAAGGCTTGATTGGCAGTGTGTCAAGAGGTTGCGTTGTCATCGTTGCGTTGTCATTATTGCGTTGGCATCTCTAACTCAGGCGCAACCAACACGCACTTCAGCTTTGGCCGCAGGCATCTCAGCCAACACATGCGTATGTGCAGCACTCGCCAGCTCGAACTCAAACTGAGCGTATAACTCAGCCAGATGCTCTTGCGTCACTTCTTTGCCAGGCAAATCAAATAATAATTTCCCGTCTCTGAGCCCCAGCACTCTGGGGAACTCATTGGTCGCCACCGACACCTGATGCAGCGTGGTGACCAAGGTCACGCCTCGCGCAGTCGCACCCCGCAACAGTGTCGCAATCGCCTGGCGTGCTCGCACAGGATCCAAGGCAGAGAGTGGCTCATCGATGAGCCATAATCCCGCAGGCGCCAGCAGTGCCCGCGCCAGACCGACCCGCTGGCGTTCGCCACCGGAAAGTCTATCCACGCGATCCCATAGTTTTTCTTGCAAATCAAACTGCGTCAGCGCATCAGAAACCTCCTCAACGTACTGAGGATGTATCAAATTTTTTAGACTCTGCCATAACGAGAGTGCGGGAAGTTTTGCTGCACTCAGAGAGATGACCACTCTCTGCCTGGGTGGCAGCGGTGGTGTCTGTGGCGCATAAAATATTTTCCCGCGCAACGCTTGTAAAGCGCGCGTTGAAAGATCCCAGACTGAGCGATTGTCAAACCTCACCTCGCCAAGTTCGGGCGCAAGAGCCGCCCCGAGCAACTGCAGTAACGTTGTCTTACCTGCGCCGGAGGGTCCGATGACCGCCACATGTTCTCCTGGTTGGATCACAAGCGATAGATTATCGATCGCTGCGCGTGCGCCAGCCTGAGCGGCCGGATGGCGCGCACTCAGTCCGGCTAACTCAACATGCAGTCCAGACATTATTTGATCAGGCCTGCACTGCGGCCCGCCACTTCCAACCCCTTGTAATTTTCTGCGGAGGTCGGGATGTATTTAGTCGCACGATTCAACGTGAGGATTTCTTTACCTTCGGGGGTACTCATATCCAGTGCAAGCAGCGCCTTTGTGATTTTTTCTCTCAACTCAACCGGCATGTCGCTACGCACCGACCAGTTGTAGTTGTAATAAGGCGGCGTGGTGTAAAAAACATCAACCTTATTGGTGTCTACTTTCTTGTCATTGACGAACTTGCGCCAAACCGTAATGTCCAGCGCTGCCGCATCTACGCGGCCGCTGACCACCGAGGCGATGGTCGCATCATGCGCGCCTGAGTAGGCGACGCGCTTGAAATCACGATCAGGATCAACACCCGCTTCTAGCAAATAAGAACGCGGCATGAGATGACCTGAGGTGCTGGATTGCGATCCAAAGCTCACCTGTTTACCTTTCAAATCGGCCAAATTTTTAATGCCAGAGTTTTTTTGCGTGATGAAGACGGATCTAAATTGTGTATCTTCTTCGCGCTGAGCGATGGGAGTCACCATGCCGCCCGAACGAATCTGGGCTTGGACAAACGTAAAGCCACCAAACCAGACAAGATCGACCTGCTTGTTGACCAAGGCTTCGACCGCTGCAGGATAATCGTTCACCGGCACAAAACTAACTTTCATGCCAGTTGTGCGCTCGAGATACTTAGTCAGGGGGCCAAATTTACGGATTTGTTCGGTTGCCGCTTCCTCAGGAATCGTCGTGACACGCAAGACCTGTTGAGCATGGGTCGAACCTGCAAAAACGGTCAAAACAGTGAGGAAAGTAAACGCTAGGCCGCGCGAAAGCGTTTGGATCATTGAGGGTAAGGACATAGGAAACACCTGTTTGGAACGCGAATAAAAAATATCGCATTCTTTGGAAATGAGATCATTCAAAGGCGCGTCATGACATGTTAAGAGCGCATTAAGAGCGGCGATCAGTCAAAGCAAACCAAGTATAAGAGAACACATTGCCTTTACGCCTATAAGCCCTTTCTAAATAGGCGAGTCATTGCTGCAATGCAATATTTAACAACTTAACTAGCTTAGGCACAATCAGAATGTTGTCGCATGACAGCAACAACCCTCAAATTGTGCCCTTAAAGTGAATTACTTTTGTTGGAGATTTAGGGACTCAATCAGTGAAGTCCACTTAGCCCCATCGCGCTTAAGATTTTCTGTCACCACTTGAGGCGATGAAGTCGATAAATTGATCCCCAGCTGGCTTAAGCGCTGACGCAACTCTGCATCCTTGCCGAGTTCTTGCATGGCAGTCGACAACTTGTCCTGCAAACCTTTATCTAAGGCAGCAGGGGCCACCAACGCCAACCAGAATGTCGCCTCGAAATCTTTGGTACCTAGGGCTTCGTTCATCGTGGGCAAATCAGGTAAGGTCGACATGCGTTCAAGCGAGGTCACAGCCAGACCGCGCGTCTTGCCGCTCGTAACAAAGGGCATCGCTTCGCTCGCGGCTGAAAACATCATTTGAACCTGACCACCAATCATGTCCAGGGCGGCTGGCATCCCGCCCTTGTAGTGCGCCACCACCATCTTTAGACCAAACTGCTTAATGAAGTATTCGGCCGCGAGGTGATTAATCGATCCAACACCCGAGGTTCCAATCGCGTACTTGTCAGGATTCTTTTTAATCAACTCCACGAGTTCTTTTGCGTTCTTTACCGGAAGATCTTTGTTGGTCTGCAAAACAAACGGCGCCGTCATCATCATCGAAATGGGCGTAAAGCTCTCATAGGGCTTGTAATTCACAGCACCTTGAAGCGCGGGGTTGATCACCAACGATACCGGCGCAGCATAGAGGGTGTAGCCATTGGGTTTTTGTCCAGCCACATAAATGCTAGCAACGGTCGAGGCGGCACCTGCTTTATTTTCGATCACCATATTGGCACCGAGCTTTTTACCAAGCGCGGCCGCGATGGCGCGACTAGACACATCACTCACGCCCCCTGCAGGGTAAGGCACGATGAATTTCACAGGTTCCTGCGGATACGAGGCTGCTGACTGCGCAGTCGCGGCCAACGGCGTGGCCAGTATCCCAAAAGCAGTCGCCGCTAAAATCAAACGAGCACGTACATTATTTTTTTGCATTGTCTTGTCTCCAAATATTTTTTAATTAAAAAAATCTTACTACTAAAGTGCTGCACCTCTTGCTGCAATCGGCCAGACCTCCTCGACCTTACCATTGCGAAAACAAATCAATTCGTCATAAAGATTGACAGTCGGGTCGCAATGTCCGGGCACCAGCAGGAGTGATTCTCCAAGCGCAGGCACCTCTGCTGTCGCAGTGTGCAACACACCATGCTCATCGCTCGCTTTGGTGTATTGGACACCCGGGAGTTGCCAGACAATCGGTACACCTGAATCCACGCTGGAGGCCTTCAAACCTGCATCCACCACAGCACGATCGGCAGTCGGTCGGCTCAAGACTGCAGTCTTAACAAACAAAGCATGTTCAAACTGGATGTCGCGGGGACCATTCTGATTTTTGGCATAGTCACCATCCATGAAAATGTAGGAGCCCGCCTGAATTTCATTAAACACGCCTGAGTCGCGCTCAAGGACAACTGAACCTGTCCCGGCACCGGTGATCCGCTCGACTTTGATCCCTAACTTCTCAATCGCGGTCCGCATCTTGGAAGCAATGCTGCTCGCACTGGCGATCGCAGCCTGTCGCTCCTCAGGTTTGCGGTAGTGCTGCGCACTGCCGTGATAACACTGCAAGCCCATGAAACGTAGATAGGGCGCAGCATTGATTAGCACCGCCAGTCCTGTGACTTCCTCAACCTCACTAACACCGCAGCGGCCTGCCCCAACATCCACCTCGATGTAAACATCAAGCGTGACCTGACGCTCACCACTCGCCTGCGCGAGTTGAGCGACTTGCTCTGGGTGATCGACCAGCACCCCCACTGTGGCACGTTCTGCCAAATCGAGCGCATGACCGATCTTTTTCAAGCCAACCACCTGATTGGTAATCAACACGTCGGCGACACCTGCCTCCACAAATCTCGCAGCTTCGCTGACCTTTTGACAGCAAATGCCCACAGCACCAAGCTTTATTTGACGCAAGGCAATATCCGGACACTTGTGACTTTTTGCGTGAGGACGCAGCCGCATATTGCTCGAAGCGAGGGCTTGTTGCAAGCGCGCAAGGTTGCGCTCAAAGGCATCAAGGTCCAAGACCAGTGCGGGTGTGTCAATATCTTCGAAGGCATCGCCAGGATGCGCGGCTTTCCATGGGGACATGTTGGTTTCTCGCTGAGTACGATAAGGCGGCTAAAAACGAATAGGCTACCATTAAGATCTGGTAAAAATTCATTCAAATTGAGCATCGTCTGAAATTTTCAGACATTTCGGCATATATGGCAGACATCACACTTCAACACGTCGTCAAACAATATGGCGACGTCACCATCATTGACCAGCTGTCCTTGCATGTTGCGCATGGCGAATTTTTTACCTTGCTTGGGCCAAGCGGCTGTGGCAAAACAACACTGTTGCGCATGATCGCAGGCTTTATCATTCCTGACGCTGGCCAAGTACTGATCGGCGACGAGGACGTCACCTACCTCCCTGCGTACAAACGAGAAACAGGGATGGTGTTTCAGGACTATGCACTTTTCCCCGACAAAACTGTTTTCGACAACGTGGCCTATGGACTGCGGGTCAGAAAGTTTTCAAGCCAAGAGATCGACAAAAAGGTTGATCGGATCTTGCAAAGAGTCGAGCTCGCGCATTTAAAAAAACGCTATCCCGGTGAGCTGTCTGGTGGTCAACGACAACGTGTCGCCTTGGCACGCGCGCTCGTGATCGAGCCTCGCATTTTGCTCATGGACGAGCCACTCTCCAATCTCGATGCAAAGCTGCGCATCCAGATGCGCGATGTGATTCGCGAGCTACAACAGGAAGCAAAAATCACCACTATTTTTGTGACGCATGACCAAGAAGAAGCGCTCTCGATGTCTGACCGTATTGCACTGCTACGCAACGGTCGAATCGACCAGCTCGATACGCCAGAGGGCCTGTACTCCCGTCCCCGTACCGCCTATGCGGCTGACTTTATCGGTGGCGCCCGCTTGATCAAGGTCACACACTGTGTGCGTCGGGACCAACACATTGAGGTCACGATCGCTGGCGGAACCATCGTGATTGATGCCCCGACACCAGACGTCACACCGCAGGGCGAACAACAATTGGCCGCGCGCGCAGAACATATCAAGATTGCACGCGCCGATACCGCAGCCTCGGGCGTACCTGCTCATGTGGTGTTTAGGCGTTATTTAGGTTTTAAAGTCACGTACTGTTTACGGCTGGCCGATGGCAGCACCATCATGGCCGATCTGCCTGCAGCATTGGATCCGCGCAAACAAACAGGTGACTCGGTCAATGTAAGCTTCTCTTCAGAATGCCGACTGGTGCTGGCCTAGGTCGAAACTCATGACTCCTATTTTTAAAAAAGGTGTTTCACCATGGTTCATCCCAGCACTGCTGTGCTTAGGCGTACTCACATTTTTTGTTTTATGGCCACTCCTGTCGTTGTTTTATCACAGCGTGGTCGACTACAAAACGGGGGAATTCAGTCTAGCTGGCTTTAAGGCCTTTATTGATAATCCGCGTTACGTCGAAGCTTTTTTCAACACGCTTCGGCTGGGGGTCACGGCAACGCTTGGCTGCATGCTGCTTGGCGCCCCTCTAGCCTATGTGGTCACGCGTTTTGATTTCCCCGGAAAATCTATCGTCGCTTTATTACCACTCGCCACCATCGTTCTACCTGATATCGTTGTGTCGCAAGCTTGGTTGATGCTGCTCGGAAACAATGGCCTAGTGCGCCACGCACTCGAATTCGTTGGGATCGAACTGCCGACGTTTTACGGCTGGTTTGGCATGACGTTTACGCTCATCCTGAACGACTATACCTATGCCTATATAGGTATGCTGGCAGCGCTTAAAGCCATCGACGGCACAATCGAGGAAGCCGCGACCAATCTCGGTGCGAACGCCTTGCGCCGCACACTGACCGTCACGCTACCCGTCCTTGCACCCGCGATACTCATTAACGCCATGGTGGTCTTTACCCTCGCAGTCGACAACTTCTCGATCCCGATGATTTTGGGCGGACAGGTCGACGTGTTGTCCTCTCTGACCTACACCACCTTTCTCTCAGAAATGGGTTCAGATCCCACGATGCAAAGCGTGCTCGCGGTGCTGTCGGTATTGCTGGTGGGGTTGGTGCTATTTTTACAAAAAACAATCGTCGAACGTAAAACCTATCATATGCAACAAGGCCGTGCGCCCAAAGCGGTGCGTGCTAAAGGCTTCGCCTCCATCCTGCTGACGATCTTTGTTTTACTGTTTGTTGCACTATCACTGGTACCGGCTGTCATCGTATTTATCGGTGCTTTCACCAAGGCCAGCGGTCCGGTGATGCAGTACGGCACCTTCACGCTTGAAAATATGGATCGCGCGCTCAGACAAGCACCAGGTCCGATCTTTAACTCACTCACGCTCGCGAGTATTGCGACCTTAGTCGGGACTTTTTTTGCAACGATCGTCAGCTACCTGATTGTGAAAAAACGTATGTGGCTCGTATCGATTCTGGATTATGTGGTGATGCTGCCGCTGGCGATCTCGGGAACGGTGCTTGGGATTGCGCTGATTCAAACCTACAACAGTGGCATGATCATTCTGACTGGGACATGGGCCATCATGGCTGCAGCCTACTTTGTTCGGAAAGTACCCTTTTCGATCAGATCGGCCTCCGCCTCGCTCTATAGCATTCCAGACTCAATCGAAGAGGCCTCCATTAATCTAGGGGTTCCCCCTATCAAAAGCTTTTTCAAAGTGATTTTGCCCATCATGAAACCTGCTGTGCTTGCGGCGGCGATCCTGATGTGGGTCACATCATTGTCAGAAATATCAGCTACCATTGTTTTGTATTTTGGCGGAATGGAAACCATGCCGATCGAAATGTATCGTCAGATCGACTCTGGTTACCTGGCACGTGCCTCCGCTTATGGCGTCATTCTGATGACGGTGATTCTCATTCCAGTCTATCTGGCTATCCGCTTTTTGAAACTCGACCTTTTTTCCAGTCGTCATCCCTAACTCAGGAGTCATCTCATGACACATACAAAAATAATCCGACGCTTTGCACCGGCCGCGTTAGGTGCACTGACATTGTTTGCTGCCGCGACTGTATCTGCCAATAATGCGGTGATGTACACCTCCAATAATGTACAAGTGATCGATACCGCGACCGATGTTGCCAAGAAAACAGCACCCGCACTGAACATCCAAAAGGTGACCTCTGGTACTGGTGCATTGATGAAACGCATCGAGGCTGAAGCAAAAAATCCTCTCGGAGATGTTGTCTGGGGAGCAGGTTTTGGCACGATGGCCGCATTTCGTCAGAATTTTCAACCCTACAACTCGCCCCAAGCCAAGGACATCTCACCGCAATTTAAAGGTCCCGACAATCTTTGGGTGGGCTCCAATGCTCACGTCATGATTGTGATGGTCAACACCAAACAACTCAAAGGTGCTGCTGCGCCTAAAAGCTGGGCGGATCTGTTCGCGCCTGCTTGGAAAAATAAAATCATCATTGGCGACCCAGCGACATCTGGTAGCGCCTATGACCAGGTCTACGGTATCTATCAGTTATTTGGTGCAGAAGGTCTAAACAAGCTTGCGGCCAACGTGGTCATTTCCAAAAGCTCGGCGCAAGTCTACAAGGGCGTGGCCAATGGTGAGTACCCACTCGGCATCACGATGGAATATGCAGCATATTCATATGTAGCGGGTGGTCAAAAGGATATCGAGCTCGTCTACCCACTGGAGGGCGCTTTCGTGGCACCCGAAGCCGTTGCCATTATCAAGAATCCAAAGAATGGTGCCGCTGCAGCACAGCAACTCTATGATGTTCTGCTCTCCAAAGAAGTCCAGGAAGCAGAGCTCACCCAAAACTTCCGTCGTCCTACGCGCTCTGACATTGACGTGGCCAAGCTCACTAAGTTACCAAATTTGAGCAACATCAAAGTGGTCGGCACCGATCCCGCCAAAGCGGCTGCTGATTACAAGGTGGTGATTGATCTGTGGAAAAATGCACTCAAGAGCGCCGGCAAGTAAATACGTTGGGTTCCTTATGCCCCCAACCAAAAGCTCTATGAGGTCGCTTTTTGCTACATAAGCATCTCACGATCAGCATCCGCCGAGTATTCCCGCCCAATTTATGGCTGGGAATACTCGTTTTGTTAGATGCATTTATTTTTATGTGGCCACTTAGCATACGTATTGTGGCCTCCGAACATCACGGTTGGCTTCTCAACGAGAGCTGGCAAGAGGTCATCAACAGTATTGGGCTCATCGAACTACCGGTGCTGGCGATCGGTTTGGGCTTAATGGTCATGTCGGTTGGACTGTTTTGGCGAGCCCGCATTGCCTGGGTGCTGTCCCTGATACTCATTGTCTCAGCGATTGTGATTGATATTTACAATGCGCGCGGGCACATCGTTTTGCTCACGTTCAGTTTCGTCTTAATCGTACTATTGTTGAGGCACTGGCAAGTTTTTAACAAATCAAGCTTTGCCGCCAGTAGCATGTACGCCATTGTCAGCGTCAGCTGGCTGATGTCTTATGCTGTATTAGGAGCGTTGTACCTTGGACAGGAGTTCAAGCCCCCCATTACTGATCCCGTTTCATCCGTGTATTTTTCAGTGATCACAATGGCCACGGTTGGTTACGGTGACATCCTACCCATCACGCATACTTCGCGCCTGTTCGTGATCTCCATCGTCATTTTCGGAGTGACTGTTTTTGCTACAGCCATCAGCGCACTTGCGGGACCTGTGATCGGTGGAAACTTGAGAAAATACATACAAAAAGAGGCAATTAAATCCATGAGAACAGATCACGTTATCGTTTGTGGGGCGACGCCACTCGCTATGAATGTCGTCGCCGGCCTCTTGGCGCGCGGACATCACGTCACCGCGATCGTACTCTCCACTGTGACCCACGAATATCCTGCACATACGGATGTAGTGATCGGTGATTCGACCACACTTGACGTTCTTAAAGAGGCCGGCCTTGAAAAGGCGAAATACCTCTTGGCACTCAAGGACGATGATTCGGAAAATGCTTTTACTATTCTTGCTGCTAAAGAGTTAGTTGCAGGCTCAAATTTTAAAACCGTCTCCGTCGTGAACGAGTCCGTGCACCTCTCAAAAATTCAACGGGTTCAGCCTGACATCATTTTCTCCCCTCAGTTGCTGGGTAGCGAAATTCTGACCCGTACATTGACCGGAGAGATCATTGATGAGAGCCTGATCACGCAGCTGTTTTTTAATAAAAACAACACTACAGCCTCATCAGCTTCTGGTAAACCCTAATCCTCTGGTGCGTAAAGACACGTCTTTACTTTTAATTTTGAGAGGGGTGGGTTTAGGCTAATTCCCTTTTAATACGCCCTTGTATAGAATCAAATGTTGGCTTGAATAAATCAATCCGCCTTATAAACATGATTAGCGCATCCCTTATCGTGATGTGCCTAGTTTTTTTTTTGCATAAAAATCATTTGGAGATGTCATGAAACAATCCGCAAAATTGGCACTATCAGCTGCAGCGCTTGGCGCGGCGTTGCTTGCCGCAGCCCCTGCTTCAGCCCAACAAGTCACGTTGATGACGGGTCCGCAAGGCGGCGTATGGGTGCCGCTCGGTGGCGCCCTCAAAGGGATGTGGGAAAAAGCGATTCCTGGTCTTCAAATCACCTCGCAGCCTGGTGCTGGTATCGCAAACGTGATCGGTGTTCAACAAGGCAAGGCACAAATCGGTTTCTCGAACTCCAGTAGCGCGGTAGACGGCGCGCTGGGCAATGCCCCTTTCAAAGAAAAGACAACCAAAGTTTGTCAGATGACAAACATCTACCCACAATATTTCCAGGTCGTGGCCACGGACTCCTCTAAAGTCAATTCCTACGCCGACATCAAAGGCAAGCGTCTGGTTGCCCAATCCAAGGGAAACACCGCCGAAGCGATTACTGCAGCAATCCTCAAGCTCAACGGCTTTGATTACAGCGGTTTGTCGCGCATGAACTTCCAGGCGAGCTATAACGATGCCGTTTCCATGATGAAAGACGGTCATGTGGACGTATTCACTCTTGGTACGACAGCACCTGCCTCGGCCGTGATGGATCTGGCCAACTCACGTGATGTGAAACTGGTTCCGGTTGATGACAAGACCATGGAAGGTTTGCGCAAGATGAATGCTGGCTACAGCAAACTGATCATCAAAGCCGGCACCTATCCCAAGCAAGATAAAGATGTGCCTGTGATCGGCTATCAAACGCACTTGGTTGTCGCATGTGACATGCCAGAGAAAGTTGTCTACGAAATGGTCAAGGCCATGGCAAACAACATTCCCGCCATGTCTGCCGTGAACAAGGCAATCGGCTCACTGACACCCAAGATGATGGCTGCTGATGCTGGCATTCCGATGCACCCTGGTGCGATTAAGTACTTTAAAGAAGTTGGCGCTCTGTAATTTATAGCCAACCATCACTGACACCCAGGAAGCAAACATGAACGCAGTCGTATCTGACGAAAAAATCGCGATTACGCCAGTCTCTCATTTTATGAAACTACTGATCACCGTTATCGCGGTTTCAATGTCGCTTTATCACATGTATGCGGCTGGCTTTGGTCCTCCGGAAGCCGTTATCTTCCGCGGGACACACCTCATGTTTGCCCTGGTGTTAGTGTTCTTGCTCTACCCCACCCTGTCCGGCACAAGTGTGAAATGGCGTACTTACGACATGCTGCTCTTGGCGCTGGGCTTAGGTGGCGTGTTAAATATTTTTATGGATTACGAAAACTTCGTAAACCGAATCATCTACATAGATGAGCTGACACAGCGCGACATTTTCTTTGGAGTCGCCACAATCATCATTGTGCTCGAAGCAACGCGGCGTGTCATCGGCTGGGCCTTACCCATTACGGCGATTGTGTTTGTCGCCTACGCGGCAATCTTCACACAGGTCAAATTACCTGTCTTGCTCGAACAGCTGTATTTATCGACAGAGGGCATCTTTGGTTCGACACTCGGTGTCTCAGCCGCGTATGTCATGCTGTTCGTGATTTTCGGCGCATTCATGGAGAAAAGCAGTACGGGCCGATTGTTTATGGATTTTTCCATGGCGTTGACTGGCAAGAGTGCCGGTGGCCCCGGCAAGGTTGCGATTATTAGCTCGTCCTTGTTTGGTACAGTTTCTGGTAGCGCAGTTGCCAACGTCATGGTGACGGGTCCCATCACGATCCCGCTCATGAAGCGCACAGGTTTTCGTCCTGCATTTGCTGCTGCGGTTGAGTCTGTCGCCTCGACAGGCGGCCAGATTATGCCGCCTGTGATGGGTGCGGTGGCTTTTGTGATGGCTGAGTTTCTCGCCGTGCCCTACCTTCAGGTCGCGATCTGGGCACTCGTGCCCGCGCTGCTCTATTACGTCTCAGTTTTTTTCGCGGTGCACTTCGAGGCGAAGCGCTACAAGCTAATGGGTGTTCCGGCAAACGAACTGCCCAGCATTGGCCGAGTGATGATTGAGCGTGGACACATGTTTCTCCCAATGGGGATCATCATCGGTGGTCTGGTCTTGGGCTACTCCGCACCACTTTGTGCGCTAGTTGCCGCCCTCTCATGCTTGCCAATTGCCATGCTGCGTCACACAACGCGCAAGGACATCACATGGATGACGCCCATCAAGGCCCTTGAAGAAGGTGCTCGCGGAACCCTCTCTGTTGCAATGGCTTGCGCCTGTGCGGGTCTGGTGATTGGTTCGATTACCATCACAGGTCTTGGTATTGTCTTTACCCAAGTGGTGATCGAGCTTGCCAATGATCACATCCTGCTCGCACTCGTCGTGACTGCATTGGCAGGCATCATTCTCGGTATGGGGATGCCCACCACACCAGCTTATATTGTGATGGTGGCATTGCTCGTGCCAGCTTTGATCAAGATGGGCATCATCGCACCTGCGGCACACCTTTTCGCTCTTTACTTTGCGATCCTTTCCGCCATTACGCCACCCGTCGCTTTGTCTGTATTTGCCGCAGCAGGAATTGCTAACGCGAATATGTGGTCAGCTGGCTTGGCCTCCGTCAGAGCTGCAGCGCCCGCGTATATCGTTCCCTTTATGTTCGCCTTCGAGCCCGCACTGCTGTTTATTGTCAAAGACGGACAGGAGTGGTATCACGCGCTCTGGCCGATTTCCACTGCGATCATTGGCGTTGTTGCACTGGCTGCTGGCTTGTTCGGATGGTTACACAGTCATGCCACGATGCCGCAACGCATTTTGCTGGTCTTCGCAGCGCTGTCGCTAATCAAACCTGGTGCGATCACCGATCTGGTTGGTTTCGGCTTGCTAGGCTTGGTTATATTCTGGCAGTACATGGCGCCCTACAAGGAGCCACTGAGCGTCAAACCCGCCTAAATTAAATAACCCCGCACAGCGGGGTTATTTTTTCACTGCGTGGTCTGAGTCCTGATCAAATAACCTCGTACGCAAAACGCTTAACCTTTGACATGTTCGTGCCCTCTATGCGGATCAGGCTTGTCGCGGCGACACGCTCTGGTGCGTGCAGATCACCTTCGTTGTAGACATGCGCCACGCCGGGTGTGAGTTTGTAAGTGATCGTTTGTTTAACTTTGCCTGGCTTTTCAGCGGTTGCTTTTTCGATCAACGCGTAATCGCGCATCTCAGTCTCGCCACGCGCTTGACCATAGATCGCCCAAGAGTGGGCATGGTCATGAGGGGTTGAGCTTTTAGCACCTTGATAGTTGTGCGCCACAATACAGAAACCCAACTCCGGATCTTCGTAAATGACCTCTCGCTCGCCCACGTTCGTGCCGAGGTTCTTTTCAATGAACTGTGTATCAACCAGTATTTCTGTGAGCAGATCCGCGACCTGTTGACGTCCAGCAGAGCCTGGATGCGCTTTTAAGATGTCGTGACACTTTCCTGCAAACTGTTCCAAAGTGTGGCTCATGATGGTTGTCCTCCAAAGCGTGAATGACGTGCCAACACAGGCACGGCCTACAATTATTCTACGCCTGTTCGACAGGCAATGGCATCCCCGAACCAGTTAGTGCTCATCGCCCATCGCCCATCGCTAAACATGACTAGCGCTGACTGTAGGCAATCGCCTCAAGTACTGTTTGTCGATGAACGGCGACTGTCGTTTCAATATTGTGCCCGTACCCCCCTGCCATCGTCACGGCCACAGGAATGTTTAGTTTTTTAACCAAATCAAACACCGTCCCGTCACGCGCCAGCATCCCTGCGTGGGTGAGTTTTAGTCTCCCCAAGCGGTCACCTTCATGGGGATCCGCACCAGCAAGATAAATCATCATGTCTGGCTCAAAAACTTGCTGCATGCGATCAAGAGCGTCTTCAAGCGCCTCAAGATAAACCGCATCAGATACGCCATCGGCCAGCGGGACATCGAGATCACTGGGCTCCTTGCGAAACGGAAAGTTTTTATCTCCATGCAGTGACAAAGTAAAAACAGTCGGATCATTTCGGAAAATCGCAGCCGTACCATTGCCCTGATGCACATCCAGATCCACAATCACAACGCGCCAGTCAGACCCAAGCTTACGCTGCATGACGCGTGCGGCAACGGCGGCGTCGTTGAATACGCAAAAGCCACTGCCTTTGTCACGATAAGCGTGGTGGGTGCCACCCGCTAGGTTGACGGCAATGCCATCCGTCAAGGCAGACTCACACGCCGCAATGGTCGCCCCCACTGAGCGTCTTGAGCGCTCAACCATCTCGGGCGTCCAGGGAAAGCCGATTTCGCGCTGTTCTTTTGGTTCGAGAGTCCCTTGCACAACCTTTTGCACATAAACAGGGTCATGGGCTAAGAGAAGTTGGGTATCCGTCGCCGGCGGGGCTTCCTTTAGGTTCAACCCGATCGCACCAGAAACACCATCTCTTAGTAAACGATACTTAGACATTGGGAAGCGATGCCCCTGGGGAAGGGGTAAAACAAAATGATCGGCGTAAAACGCGTCCATTGCACTTCTCCGATCGTTGTTATCCCTGAGTTGCTGACCAATCAGTGGCAAAATAAAGAAATACTAGTTGGTGAAACCTATGTATACGTCAAATTCCCTGATGCAACTCCTGAAATTATGTGTGATCGCGTCTCTGGCGATCCTGCTGACGGCGTGTAACTCTGTGCAGTTGGCTTACAACTTCGCACCAGGTTTGATCGCATACAGGATGAATGGCTATCTCAATCTAGACGAGACGCAACAAGCGCTGCTGGATCAAGAACTCGCGGCGTTTAGCGCTTGGCACGAAGAAACCGCTCTACCCCAATATACGAAAACGCTCAATCAATGGGCCACGCGTGTAGGCAGCGATCAGGCGTTTCAAGCTGAGGAAGTTCTTTCTATTCAAGAAACGGTCGAAGAGCAATTACAAGCGCTCGGCAAACGTGCGTCTCAGCAGCTCGGACCGCTCATGGTGACGCTTGGCCCCCAACAGATCAAGCAACTGCAATCTAAACTCGAAACAAGCAACAAGGAATATGTTGCTGATTATCTTAAAAATGCCGACAGTCCGAGCAACGTCAAAAAACGGCATGCTCGCGTCATCAAGCGTTTTGAAGATTGGCTTGGGCCTCTGAATACAGCGCAACAAAAGATCCTGACCGAGGTCTCAGACGCTCGGGCACCGATCATGGCCACTTGGGATGCAGAGCGCCAACTCAGACAACGTGCGTTGGTGTCGTTACTGAATGCTCAGCGGGATGCCGACCCAACAAAAGCTCAAGGCGCTCTGCAAAACTATCTGGCGAGTTTGAATCAATATCGAGAACCTTCGCTGAATACCCAACGCGATCAATTACGACTCGAATGGGCCCAAGCCACCGCCTCTATTCTGAATAGCGCCAGCCCCGCACAAAAAAGATTTTTACAAAATAAGTTGCGCGGTTATGCGCAAGACTTTGCTGCGTTAACGCCCAAGCGCATCGCACAAAACGCGATGCAACAGTAGCACCTGAACCTAGCTACTCTTAAATCTAGTAAACCTGACGAACAGAATCGCTGCGAAAGGTAATGTCAGCCCAATCAAAATTGAAATGGTTAATATCGATCCAAGACTGGTGTAATTAGCTGACATCTCAACGATCCCTGTGAGCGGATTACGCACCTCACGTGTGACGGTGAATAGTTGATTGAGATACTTTGTGCCCAATTGGCTCGCTGATAGCGCGAGGTTGGTAAAAGACGCCATCACTGCGAAATAAGTCGCCTTGAGATTCTCGGGGGCTGAGCGCGCAATCCAAGCGAGCATGGGAATCATCGCCACCTGTCCGAGCGGTGACTCAAGTGCGGCATCAATCAACGCAATAAAGCGCGCATCCACCACACCGCCTGTCATTGCACTGGTCCAGTGGTGCAATCCATAAAACATGCCGTAGGTCGGCAAGGCCAGCACCGTGCCAAATAACGTCAGCGTTCCAACCACGTAGGCAATCGAACGCTCGGCCATGAAACGCCGAAAAATGAACATACCTAGCAGTGACAAGGTACTCGCAATCAAAGAAAGTATTGAGAAAAAGTGCTGATCGAATTTCAACTCATCGATCATCCACCAGGTCACGCCTGGACCAGGGCTGGGGATCGCACGAAAGACAAAGATGACGATGGCCGTGCCCACGAGTGTCGAGCGCATCTGCGGCTCAAGATCTTTCGTCAACCGGCTAATCAAAAACGTCACAATCGTCATGGATCCGACAAAAATAATTTCCTGATTAAAAGGGACGCGTGCCAGTCCCATCGTCATTGTGAAAATAACAAAGACTAAACTGCCGCCCAAAATCATCCAGTTAGGTTTGGTCACCTCGATTGCACCCGTCAATAGCGTTTGTGCTTGCTCTGCAGTCATACCCCGTGACAAAAGCCGTTTGTGGGCGTGCGTATGCAGCACAGACGCCAGCACGACACCCAGCACAGAGATAAGTGGGATCGCCATCGAGATCATATAAATCTGGAGGTACTTCTGCACTTTCTGCACTTCGTCGAGTTGTTGGACTCCGGCAAAAACGTTCAAATTAATCACGGCAACAAAAACGGAGCCACCAATGATCGCCACTCGACCCAGTGTTTGCATGGTTGTGTGCATCAACTTACGCCGCTCGGGGTCAATCGGTTGGCCGTCATCCTCCACGCGCGGGACAGCCTCAACAGTCATGGCATCCGCGACGGCATCCTGCACGACATAGCCAATCGGTGCGAGCAACGCACTCAACACATACCACGCCTCAACTGGGAGCCAGTCTGCCATCGCCTCGCGCGCTCCAATCAGTCCGATCATGATCAGCAGACTGCAAGCGATCAGGCTGGCACCAAAAAACAGCAACGCGCTCTTCCAGCGCCACAGCAAATCAATTAAATGCCCCAAAACCATCTTGAGTGACCAGGGAATCACCACCCAGAAGCTCAGTGCCGCCAGAAAGGCCACCGACAAGTTGAGATAATCTTTGACAAAGAAGGTCCCCACAATCCCTGTCAGGCTGGAAATCCCTGCAGCCATATAAACCATCAGCGGCGGCAAATAAGACAACCGGACCTCACGTCCGAGTTCCAGGATATTGCGATCGATCCAGCGCCACATACTTACCGCCATGTTGTTACATCTCCGACAAGATCACTGTTTTTTTGCAGAATAACTGATAACCTGAATAAGGCCAGCCTGATCTTGCAAGAAAGTCGTATCATTCAAAAGTGCAAGAGCTTGTCAGAGAGCAAGCCTGCATCAAAGTGCCAGAATCAATCTGACCTCTTTCAGCTGACACTTTTTATGCCAGTCAGTTCAATAAAACACACGGAGACATCAAACATGACAGCAAAAAAATATTTTTCACTATTCGCAGCAAGCATCTCATGCCTCGTTGGACTCGGCGCCGCGTCACAAGCCACTGCCCAAAACTACCCGGTCAAACCAGTCCAAGTCGTGATTCCCTTTGCCCCAGGTGATACCGACAAAATGTTGCGTCCCTTCATGGACCGCATGGGGGAGTTTCTGCCCAGCCCCTTTATTCTTAATTACAAACCTGGTGCCGGTGGCGCAGTCGGTGCAGGCTCCGTGGCCTCTAGTGCACCCGATGGCTATACGCTCGTCGGCACTTCACCAGGCTCAATTGTCGTTGTTCCACTCGCGAATAAAGACGTCAAGTACACAACAGAGTCCTTTGAACCGATTGCAGCCCTCTCAGAGGGTGGGTTCATGATTGTTGGATCGTCTAAATCCTCGATCACCTCGCTTAAAGATCTGATTGAGTATTCAAAGAAGAACCCAGATAAAGTCACCTATGGGACCTCAGGTTCGATGGGTATTACACACTTGCTGGCTGAAATCTTTACCAGCGAAGCCGGTGTCAAATGGACACATATCCCTTATCAGGGTAGCGGCCCTGCCATTACCGCGCTCTTAGGCGGCCATGTCGAGCTCGCTTCTACGGCTGTCGGCCCCGCACAGGCGCATATTACGGCAGGCACGCTTCGTCCACTCGCTGTGTTTGGTGACAATCGACTCAAGGCATTTCCAAATGTCCCCACTCTCAAAGAGCTTGGCTACAAGACCAGTAGCGCAGCCCTATATGGCATCCTTGCTCCCAAAGGGACTCCCAAAGAGATCATCGATATCATCTACGGTGCCGCTCAAAAAGTGGTGGCCAAATACGGTCCACAAATTACTGCAAACCTAGATGTGCTGGGCGCCGAGATCAAAGTACTCGGTCCGAAAGAATATGCAGCCTTTCTCCAAGAGCAAAAGGCCTTGTTCGCTCAGGGTTTAAAAACAGTTAAGTAACTGACTTTTCAGTAACTAACCGCTCTAAACAGCTAATAGTTAACTAACGTTCCAATAGGTCAGCATGAACACCATGCTGACCTACATCGCCATCCAGCCGTTATCCATTGGCAAAATCACACCATTCATCTGACCGCCTGCAGCCGTGCATAAAAACATGGCAAGTTGAGCGAGATCTTGGGCGGGAATCAATTTTCCACCAGGCTGTTTACCTTGTAAAAACTCTTTGGTCGCTGTATCCCAGTCCAGCTTTTTTTCCTGCATCAAGGCTCGGATACGACTCTCGATGTTAGGCGTCAGAACTGAGCCCGGACACAGCGCATTGCAGGTAATCTCCGAACCCACAATTTCAGACGCGATCGCTCGCGTCATCCCAATCAGGGCACTTTTCGTCGTGACATAGTCGATGCGATTCGGCGTGCCGCGCGAGCCATAGACAGAAGTCATATTGATGATGCATCCCCAGCCTGTTTGACGCATCAGTGGCAACAGCGCTCTGACCAAATGAAAAGGTGCGCTGAGATTCACGGCAAGAGCTTGATCCCAGCGTTCGGTTGGAAAAAGATCAATGGGTGAAAAGTGCCGAGTCACTGCGTTATTCACCAAGACGTCGATACGTCCAAACTGCTCGATCGCCAGCGCGGCGAATTGCTCAGTTTCACGTGGGTCTTGAAGATTTTTTTGATAATAAGCCACCTCCACACCCAGTGCTCGCATCTCATCAAGCTTGTCTGCAACAAGGCTTTTATCTTCGAGTCCGTGCATGATCACATGACTACCGGCAGCAGCCAGCGACTGCGCAATCGCCAAGCCAATCCCACCGCTCGAGCCCGTGACCAATGCTGCCTTGCCTTTGAGCATGCTTGATTCCTTCGACAGTTCCATTGACGCAGTCCTTTGATTACTGTGAAGTCAGGCCGGCTTTTTTAACCAGGTCTTTTGAGGCTGTCAGATCGCGTTGAATCTGATCGGCAAATTCCTTGGGTGTGCTGGGCGAAGCGTTTAGCCCTAACCCATTTAATCGTCCTTTGACAGCGGGATCATTCAACGCAGTGGTGATGTCTTTGTTGAGCTGTTCGACTACCTTAGGCGATGTGCCAGCAGGCACGGCTAAACCGTACCACTCTGGCATGTTGCCAAGTTCAGGAAAGCCCGCTTGCGCAGCGGTTGGCGTATCAGGCAAAACCGCGACGCCATCAGGCCCGAACATGACAAGCCCGATGAGCTTGCCAGAGCGCACATGGGGTGAGACGGACGTTGGGTTTGCGACGAACAAATTGATGTGTCCGGCGAGAACATCCACGATACCGGGACCTGCACCCTTGTAGGCGACATGCATCATGTCGACACCCGTGACAGCCTTGAACATTTCACCTGTCAGTTGAGGTCCAGAGGCGCTTGAGCCATAGGACAACTTGCCAGGTTGCGTTTTCGCGTAGGCGATGAACTCTTTCAGATTCTTGACGTTCATCCCAGGATTCGCCACCAAAACAAAGGGTTGCTGTGTCCCGCGGCTAACAGGAATAAAGTCCTTGATTGGATCAAAACCAACATCTTTATACGTGTAAGGATTAACCGTAAATGCACCCTGATGCGCTAACACTAACGTGTATCCATCCGCCGGTGCGCGTGCGCCATAAGCCGTCCCGACATTGCCTTGCGCGCCACCACGATTTTCGACAATGACTTGTTGCTTCCACATTTGACCTAGCTTTTCTCCCAAAATACGGGAAAAAGCATCCGTACCACCACCTGGAGGAAATGGCACGACGATTTTGACAGGCTTAGTCGGATTAAAGGCTGAGTCCGCCCAAACGGGGGTCACAGCACCGATGCAGAGCGCAAGCAACGCAATTAATTTTTTCATTTTCTATCTCCTTGATGTTAGGACTGCATGCCCCAACGATTAATTGTTTTTTTCTCAACTGTTTTAAAGATCAGATTTTCAACGAGTAAACCAAAAATAATCACCGTTAAAAGACCAGCAAAGACATTCGGAATATCCAACATATTTTTATTTTGAAAAATATACCAACCTAACCCACCGGATCCGGAGCTCGCACCGAACACAAGCTCTGCCGCAATCAATGTTCGCCAAGCAAAGGCCCAACCAATTTTCATCCCCGTTAAGATGCTTGGAAACGCACCGGGGATGAGAATTTTGGTGACATAAGCAATTTTTGACAAACCGTAATTGCGGCCCACCATGCGCCAAGTCGGACTGACGGCTTTAAAACCTGCATGGGTATTGAGCGCCACCGCCCAAAGGACGGCATGAATCAACACAAAAATAATGCTGCCCTCACCGAGCCCAAACCAGATCATCGCTAAGGGTAACAACGCGATGGAGGGCAACGGATTGAACATCGACGTCAAGGTCTCAAGAATGTCAGACCCAATCCGCGTCGCACTCGCAAACGCGGTAAAAAGTGCTGCAATCGCCAAACCCACCGCATAGCCCTGCAAGAGCACAGTAATCGAGGACCACGTTGCCAGGATGATCTTGCCCGAGATGATGCCTGCAATGAACGCTTGCACAGTCGCTGAAAACGTTGGGAACAACAGCGGGTTATTCAGCCAGACGGCATAGACCTCCCACACACCCGCCAGCAACAGGAGCACGACCGTTTTCCTGAGCAAGCTGTTCGCCGTGAGCCGCTCCACGAGACTCAAAGGTTTTTCAATGACGCCGAAGCCTGTCAGTTCAATTTCACTAATTCTTTCGGGACGTGTGCTCTGCACACTCACTTCGGTTTGATCACGCATGTGCGATGCTCTCGTTATCGTGAAACAGTAATTCTTCGATATGCTTAGCCAGCGGCTGGCCGTTCGGGCCGACCGTCTCAATACCGTGACAGTTCAGCTCGGCTCTCACTTGGCCCGGATGCGGACTCAACAAGAGAATTCTGCTGCCAATGCGAACGGCCTCGGGTATGGAGTGCGTGACAAACAACACGGTAAATTTAGTGTCCTCCCAAAGCTGCAGGAGCTCCTCTTGCATTTTTCCGCGTGTTAAAGCGTCAAGCGCCGCAAACGGCTCATCCATCAACAAAATTTCTGGCTCCATGGCCATCCCGCGCGCAATCGCGACGCGTTGCTTCATCCCCCCTGACAAGGTATGGGGCAAACTATCCGCAAAGGAAGTCAGATTGACCTTGTCGATGTAATACATCGCACGCTCTTCGGCTTCTTTGCGTCCAAGCTTGCCACTGGCCGTCAAGGCAAAAACAACGTTTTGCTTCACGCTCTTCCAAGGTAACAGTTGATCAAACTCTTGGAACACCATGACACGATCCGGACCAGGCTTATGGATCTCGATGTTATTTAATTTGATTTGACCTTCTACGGGATTTAAAAATCCGCCGACTGCTTTGAGAAGTGTTGACTTTCCACAGCCCGAAGGTCCCAAGATGACATATCGATCTGATTTGAGGACATCAAAGCTCACACGATAGGTCGCAGTGACAAGGTGTTCTTTGGTGCGATAGCGAAGCGTCACGCCCTGCACGGAGAGCAGGGGTGCGGTGGCTGACTGCGACATAATGGAAGAATCCTTTAGTTGATACGGCTCCGCGGATCGAGCGAGATCCGCGGGTAAAGGAGTTTGTTAGTTACCACCCGCAACGTCGGCACCGACGAAGAACAACTCGTCAAGCGACTTCGGGGCATTTTTAATAGAGCCAATTTGGTTCATGAAGGTTGCATACTTCATGACATTCTCAGGCTTGGTGGTGTACTTGATCGAAGGGTCATTCAACAGCTCAACCATATCTGCTTTAGACCATTTGCTTGAACCACCCATCGAGGCAATCAGTGTGTCCGCAGCCGCACCCTTGTCTTTCGCAATCATTTCCTGTGCTTCTTTTAAAGCACTCACAAAGGCGGCGAAGACTTTCGGATTCTTTTGCTGAAAATCAGAGCGCGTAGAAATCATCGTAAAGGTCGTCGAACCACCCATGATCTTGTCGGTGTTCATGATCGAACGCACACCCGGAGACTATCTTTCAAGCTGATCAAGAGGTGCGGACGCATAATGGCCTGTGATACCACTGCTACCCGACAAAAGCGCTGCTGCTGCATCACCATGATTCATCGTGACCGTGTAGGGGTCGAAGCGGAATGCCTGATCCTTGCCATACTTTTGCACGGCATACATTTGCATGATGATGGACGGGATGGATGATTTGACCGAGGTCACCGCGATCTTGTCCGTTGGACGCAAATCATCAATCGACTTGAGATGCTCAGCGCGCGTATTTAGATTCATGGGCATCGAGCTCATCGCCGCTACACCCTTGACGTTTGCATTCCCTTTTGTGCGATCCCAAAGAATGAGAAAGGATGGCGGGCCGGCTGCAATGAAATGCGCCGAACCAGAGAGTAGTGCATCGATCATGGCAGAAGGGCCACCAATATTCGACCAGTTCACCTTCATGGTGTGGCCCAATTTTTCAGCATGCTTCTCAACCAGATTATGCTGCTTCATGATGTGCAAAGGTAGAAAACCAAAGCCTCCAGCACCAAGCGGCACTTTTAACTCGGTGACATCCGCCCGAGCTGCAAGCGGCAATACTGCACATGCAGATAGCGCTGCTGCGAAAATAATCTTTTTCATTGTGATATCCCTTTTCTTAAAATTTTAGTTTTCCCTTTATAAGGGAATTACGAAAAATGTGCGAGAGGCAATTGCACTTTTCGATTGCACTTTTAGACTTTCGGAATTTGCCAACCAGACAAGGTTTCGCTTAGCCGCGCCACTTCTGTGTGATCGACATTAGGGCCCAGCATCCCCTTCGCGCCACTCCACATGTCTAAACACAACTGTCCAAAGGGCGCAGGCACGCCCCCATTTTTTGCCAGATTCATGGCGATCGCGATGTCCTTGACCATCATATGCAAAGGAAAGCCCGAATCAAAAGATCTCGGTAGAACGTACTGCTTAAACTTTTTCTGAGTACTGTTGTTCATGCCTGTCGAACTATTGAGTACATCCACCATCACCGTTGGATCTAAACCAAACTTTGTACCGATAATCAATGCCTCGATACCGATCAAGTAACCAGCGCAAGACACCAGATTGTTGAGGGCTTTCATGGCGTGACCGGAGGCAAGCTTGCCGGTCCGCGTGACACTTCCCATCAAAGCTAAGACGGGCTCAGCCTCGTCAATCAACTGAGCGTCACCTCCAGTCATGATGGTCAGCGTACCGTTCTGCGCACGGGGCACGGCACCTGAAACTGGTGCATCAATCAGCGAAACGCCAAGCGCTTGCAGCCGCGTACCGATCGCCAAGGTCATCTCTGGCTGACCTGAAGTCATATCAATGACGAGCGCACCCGACTTGAGTCGATCAGCGATACCGTGCGCGCCAAACAACACCTCCTGCACCACGCCGCTATTGGGCAGAATCATGACCACATAGTCAGCGCCCAAACCCAGTTCGTCGAGGGTCAGCGCGGTTTGAGATCCATGGGCAGCACAGAAAGCCTCTACACGCTCTGGACTCTTGTCGAACACGCGTACCTGATGACCGCCCTCTAGCAAACACGTTGCCATCGGCGCACCCATCGCACCGACTCCAATAAAGTGAATGCTCTTGGACTGCTTCAAGCGCTTGCTCCCGAGTGCGAGGAGGCGAGTCCCATCAGCGAACCCACATCATCCAATTTTTCAATTTGCCATATCGCATCAATCAAACGTTGTTGATCACAACCCGCGTTGGACAAATCACAGAGTTCCCTGAATTTCAGTTCCAAATCCTGATCGCTGAGCGGTCGTGCCGTCGAACCTCGCGCTTGTTCGACATTGAACGTTACGGGTACCCCCTCATGGAAATGTAGTGTGACGCGGGCCGCGTCAATCGACATCGTGTTGTCCTCTACAAAACGGAGGCGTTGCCCCAAAGAACGGATGGCAGGATCTCGTACCGCTTGATCGCTAAACTCTGCAAGACCCGCTTTGCCTCTCAGTAAGGCAACCGCGACAGCGTGCTGGGCACTGACTTGAGACTCGCGACCTGTCTGCACACCAGGTCGATCTGTCCGATCACGCAAGAGCTTTTGTCCTGTCACCTCAATACTTTTTACACGTTTTTCCAGATGATGGGCAACGTCCGCTTGCGCTGACAAAGCCAAACACGCCTCAATCACAGGATTTAACACAATGCCGCAGGGGTAAGGTTTGTAGGTATTGAGCGCCATTTCCCAGTGTGTACCAAAGGCGGCATTGATCCCGGCCAGATCTGGCTTTTCACCCATCACGTTCAAAAACCCTCGCACACCATCGAGCGGAGCAAGTGGACCGTCAAAGTCTTTCGCGGCTAATAAAGCCGACAGCATGCCATTACGCGCTGCATTACCAACACTGAGACTTTTTGCCATCGTGCCAAGCGTTTCAACAATACCGCAAGCCTGATTCGCAGCACCACCCAGTGACCAATTCAACTGCGTCGGGCTCAAGCGGAGCAAGTGTCCAATCGCGATCGCAGCACCCAGGGCACCACAAGTCGAGGTGATATGCCAACCTCGGCCATAGTGGTATGGAGAAATAGCATTACCCACTCGGCACTCAATTTCCATGCCAAGAATCAAGGCGTGCAAGAACTCAGCGCCTGAGACTTTGTGCTCCTGCGCATAGGCCAACAATGCTGCTGCAATAGGCGCAGTCGGATGAATGACGGTCTGCAGATGCGTATCATCGTAATCAAACACATTCGCGCTCATCGCATTCAGCGCGGCCGCGTTGAGCATGTCCGTTCGCTCTGTCCGACCAATGATCGAGGCATGTCGATTCGCAGAAAATGTCGTATAGGTCTGCACCAGTTTTTCAATGGTTGGATCGTGCGAGCCGGCGAAGCCGACCGCGAAATAATTCAGCAGAGAGCGCTTGGCTTCATGGCGCACAGTCTGGGTGATATTCTCCCAACGACTAGCGTGCACGTTTGCACAAAGTGTTTGTGAGGTGTTCATGACCACTTCCTTGATCCAGTCTCGTTATTTAATTATTCTTCACATTCCAGTGCGTGGATTTCACGACTAGCCCGTCATCCTAACAACTAATACGAAGGACACAAATGACTATCGCCGGTACTTTGGCAAGATTTGCAGTTCAGACGCAGTTAAAGGATCTGCCACCACTGGCGCTCGAACGCGCGGAGATGTGTATTTCCAGCACTCTTGCCAGCGTTGCAGCCGGTATAGACATCAAATCGGCGGGGATTATTCGAGAAATTGAGACCGAGGCAGGCGGCGCTCCCCAAGCGAGCGTCTGGTTTAAAAACACCAAACTCCCTGTCGCTTGCGCCGCACGCGTCAACGCCGTGGCGAGCGATGCAGCTGCTTCTGATGATAGCGACATGCGCAGCATTGCCCATATCGGCACGATCATTTCAACGACCTCGATTGCGATGGCTGAACATTTGGGCGCCTCGGGCACACAGGTCCTCGAAGCCATGGTGCTTGGTTACGAGGTCGCAGGCAGAATCGACGAGTCGCTCACGCCCGGACGCATGAAAAATGGTTTTCATGGGAGCTACTCAACGGTATTTGGCGGCGCCGTCGCTGTGGGTAAGCTACTGAATCTGAATGAAGAGCAAATGACGCAGGCGATCGCGATCGCAGCCACCTCAATCGGCGGGATGGCCATCGCAGCCGACACAAGTTGCGCGCGTGAGTATCACGCGGGCATGGCAGCAAGTTCTGGTGTCCAAGCAGCGTTAGCCGCCAAGCGTGGCTTTACAGCTGAAGTATCGGTTCTTGAAGCACCGCGAGGCTTTCTGAGTGCGCTCGGCGGCACGGCGATTGAAGAGGTCACGAAAGACTTTGGCGCTTCTTGGGATATCTGTACGGATATGGCGATCAAACTCATGCCAGGCGCACACCCATTTCATGCCGTGGCGCAAGCCGCCGCTCAAGCGGCCATTGAAGGGGATGTTTCACCTGATGACATCCAGGAGGTCATGATCTCTGCCGCGCAGATGAAAGACTGGATGGCACCTCATCATCCAACTGATCTCATCACGGCTGCCCATAGTGTTGTGTATTTTGTGGCCTCTGCGATCGTGGATCGCGGCTTCACTTGGAAACATATCACTCGGGAAAAAATGCTCGATCCGGTGATCAAGACCCTTCAGGATAAAGTTGTTTTCGATCCAAATCCAGCGCCATTACCAGACCGATTCACGCACCGCCATGGCGGTACGGTCATCATTACGCTTAAGGACGGTAGGAAAATTTATAATACTTGCCGTGCTGCGCGCGGCTCAGGCCCAACCGGTGTGACTTGGGATGAGGTCGACAGCAAGTTCAATCATTTGCTGCCGCTTTCTGGCTTGGATCCGCAAAGGATCAAAGATATCTGCGAGACGGTGCACCATTTTAGAACCTTGTCTTCCATGGCGCCCCTGACCCGTCTTTTGCAACCAATCAGTTGAGCTTCACGCCCGACTCTTTCACAATACGACCCCAGTTTGCATAGTCCTTTTTCACAAACTCTGCAAAATCTTTGGAGCTACCACCGACAACAGCCACACCACCCGCCTCAATTTTTTGGGCGGTCTCTGGTGTCTTTAGGACTCGGTTGACTTCTTTGTTGAGGCGTTCCACGATCGCGGGAGGCGTGCCTGCAGGTGCAAACAAACCGACCCAGATGCTGGCATCCATGTCCTTGACGCCACCTTCTTGCATAGTCATCGTGTTAGGAGACTGCGGCGCACGCTTCGCGGTTGTAACTGCGACAGCATTAAGTTTGCCGCTTTTAACGTGAGGCAGTAACGATGCGAGTGAGCCAATGTACACGTCGACCTGACCGCCCATGACGTCTGTCATCGCAGGCGATGCCCCTTTGTAAGGTACCTGCAACAAGTTGATGTCAGTGCGCTTCTTAAAGTCTTCGCCGACCAAGTGGCCAAGCGTACCTGCACCGGCTGTTGCCCACTTTAAGCCCTCAGGCGTTTTGCCTTTGGCAATCATGTCCATCGGTGTCTTGATATTCGAATTTGCGCCACTACCAATTGCGGCGGGAGTCACGGACACTTGAACTACGGGCGTAAAGCTCTTGACGCTATCGTAGGTCAGTGAGGGATACAACCAAGGCCCAAGCATCATGTTGTCCGTCTGACCCATCACGAGCGTGTAACCATCCGCAGGGGCTTTTGATGCCGCCTCGATGGCTAGGTTTCCGCCAGCACCGGGACGATTTTCGAGCACGATTTGCCAACCAGTGAGTTCAGCGAGTTTTGTGCCCACCATGCGCGATACAAAATCAGTACCACCGCCAGGAGGAAATGGAATCAAGATGCGAATGGGCTTCTCGGGATAGCTTTGCGCCAAGGCGCTGACCGGTGCAGCCGCCCATGCGAGTGATGCGATTAGCGCCATTTGCGCGACACGTTTGATATTTTTCATTTTTTCAGATTCTCCAAATTAATCTCTACAGCGTGTCTTGAATTTTAGCCCAGACACACCTGTTTTGAGCGCTTAGGTTTACGATTTTTGGCGGTCAAGCCTGACCAAATTCGACACCCGCCCACCCCTCGAAATGTTTGATCGTGTGAGCGTAGTCCTTTTTGCCATCACCCTGAGTGATCGCAAAAGCCAAAAAGGCTCTCGCCGCTTGGCTGACCAGCATCGGTGCCCCGAGTTTTTCCGCTTCTTCGATGCAAAGCTTGATATCCTTGTGAATCAACTCAGTCGTAAAGCGCGTTGGAAACTCTCTGTTCAGCACGCACTGGGGGATTTTTTCAAGGGTGGCAAACGATCGACCACTCGAGACATTCAACACATCTAACATCAACTTTGCATCAAGACCTGCCTTAGCGCCATAGACCAGCTCCTCGCAACTCGCGACCATCCCAACCGCACAGAGTGTGTTGTTGATAATTTTCATCG
>Ga0105051_10000330_pt1 | contig 64104 bp, 59 predicted proteins | sample FRY02_FD_78383 | JGI IMG/M metagenome (GOLD analysis project Ga0105051, IMG submission 78383) | Freshwater microbial communities from Lake Fryxell liftoff mats and glacier meltwater in Antarctica - FRY-02 (megahit assembly) | ecosystem: Environmental > Aquatic > Freshwater > Ice > Glacier... | reverse complement strand
GCCAGGGCTTGATCCGCCGTCAGACCGGCGTCGCCCGAAGCATCGAACTCCTTGTCCCCCCAGAGGACCTGCCGATCCTGCGAGCCCCTCAACCCGTCAAATCCTCTGTGCAGAGGTACTAGTTGAATGCGGCGTCAGATCATCGAAGAGCATTCGTTTAGCGATGCCGCGCTAAACGTAGGTGCCCAGGCAATTGACCGTGCCATGGAACCTATCATTGATGCTCTTGTGCGGAATCCATACGGCTTCCCAACCGTTGAGAACGATTTTGTTCGGTTCCGCTACGCCATCACAAAGCGGATCGGCGCGAATCCACCTCATGCCGGTGTACCGCCGCTGGTGGTGATTTTCACAATCGATGACGACGGCACAGTCAGATTGCGTGACGTTGAGAGAGCCGACCTGCCATATGGCGAGATCTAGCGTCTAGCGGCTCTTCTCCTTCACCGCTTTTTCTCGTGAGCTGACTGCCATTGTGAGGTCGCGATCCCTGCCGCGCCCCGTGCTAGGTTCCCGCCGCAACGCGGGAGAGTTTCGTGACGGGCAAGCACAAGATCGACGACCTCAATTTCACGCCGCCGGCGGCGATCACCGACCTCGCCGCCAGGGTGAAGGACTTCGTCAAAGACAAGATCATCCCCTTCGAGACCGACCCGCGCTGGACGTCGCACGGGCCGACCGACGAATTGCGCATCGAGATGAACGAGCTGGCCCGCGCGGCCGGCGTGTTCGCGCCGCAGGTGCCCAAGGAATATGGCGGCCAGGCGCTGAGCCAGGTCGGCCGCGCCCATGTCTTCGAGGCGGCGGGCTATTCGATCCTGGGGCCGACGGCGATCCATTGCGCCTCGCCCGACGAGGGCAACATCCACCTGCTCGACGTGGTGGCCCGGCCCGACCAGCGTGAGCATTTCCTGAAGCGCATGGCGACGGGCGAGATCCGCTCGATCTTCTGCATGACCGAGCCCGGCGGCGCCGGCTCCGACCCCAGCCTGATGACGACCACAGCGCGGCTGGAGGGCAACGAATGGGTGATCAACGGCCGCAAGTGGCTGATCACGGGTGCCGACGGCGCGGGCTGCGCCATCATCATGGCCAAGAACGAGGGCGGCCCGATGGACGGCCACGCCACCATGTTCATGGCCGACCTGCCCGACCCCGCGATCCGCATCGAGCGCACGCTCGACACGATGGATTCGAGTTTTACGGGTGGCCATGGGGTGATCGAGATCAAGAACCTGCGCCTGCCGGCGGACGCGGTGCTGGGCGAGATCGGCAAGGGCTTCCGCTACGCCCAGGTCCGGCTGGCCCCCGCCCGCCTCAGCCACTGCATGCGCTGGCTGGGCTCGGCGGTGCGCGCACAGGACATCGCCACCGACTATGCGCGCACCCGCGTCGCCTTCGGCAAGACGCTGGGCGAGCACCAGGGCGTGTCGTTCATGCTGGCCGACAACCTGATGGATATGAACCAGGCGCGGCTGTCGATCTGGCACACGGCGTGGCTGCTCGACCAGGGCGAGCGCGCGTCGAACGAAAGCTCGATGTCGAAGGTGATCTGCTCGGAAGCCTATTTCCGCGTCGCCGACCGCTGCATGCAGATCCTGGGCGGCCTCGGCATCACCCGCGACACGGTGGTGGAGCGCTTCTTCCGCGACTCGCGCGCCTTCCGCATCTACGACGGCCCGTCGGAGGTCCATCGCTGGGCCTTGGGCGCACGCATCGTGTCGGGCAAGATGTAGGCGGGAGGCCGACCCCATGAGCTCGACGACACCAGCCGCGACATTGGCGGCGCGCCGCGACCGAGCCCTGGGAGCCGGCGCCCCCCTCTTCTACAGCACGCCCCTGCACATCGTGCGGGGCCAGGGTGTCGAGTTGTTCGACCCCGAGGGGCGGCGCTACGTCGACATGTACAACAACGTGCCCTGCGTCGGTCACGCCAACCCCCACGTCGCCGAAGCGATGGCGCGCCAGCAGGCCACCCTCAACGTCCACAGCCGCTATCTGCACGAAGGCATCGTGGCCTTTGCCGAGCGGCTGGCGGCGCTGCACGGGCCCGAGATCGAGAGCGTGATCTTCACCTGCTCCGGCACCGAGGCCAACGAGGTGGCGCTGCGCATGGCGCGCATGGCGACCGGCAGGGCCGGTATCGTCTGCACCAACGCGACCTATCACGGCAACAGCGAGGCGGTCGGCAAGATGACGCGCATCGGCAGCGGCCAGAACGCCGCCGGCGACGTGCGCGCGATCCCCTTCCCCGAGATGCTGCGCCCGCTGGTGCCGGGCGCCGGCGAGGACGAGCTCTCCGAGGCCTATCTCGACAAATTGCGACAGGTCATTCGCAGCTTCGAGGAGGACGGAACGGGCTTCGCGGGTCTGATCGTGTGCTCGATCTTCGCCAACGAGGGACTGCCCGACGTGCCGCGCGGCTTCATGGCGCGCGCCGCCGAGATCGTGCGCGCGGCCGGCGGCCTGGTGATCGCCGACGAGGTCCAGGCCGGCTATTGCCGCACGGGTCGCTGGTGGGGCTACGACGTGTTGGGTTTCAAGCCCGACATCGTGGTTACCGGCAAGCCGATGGGCAACGGCCTGCCGCTGGCCGCCACCGCCGCGAGCCGCAAGCTGGTGGAGACCTTCCGGACCGCGACGCGCTACTTCAACACCTTTGCCTCGAGCCCGCTGCAGGCGGCGGTCGGCATGGCGGTGATCGATGTCATCGAACGCGAGAATTTGCGCGAGAACGTCGCCACCGTGGGCGCGTTTCTGAAATCGGCGCTGGCCGAGCGCCAGGGCCGCTTCGCCTCGATCGCCGACGTGCGCGGCCATGGGCTGTTCATCGGCGTCGAGGTCGCCACGACCGATGCGGCGCGGGAGCCCGACATGGACAGGGCGGTCGACATCATCAATCGCCTCAAGGATCGCGGCTTCCTCACGAGCAATGCCGGCGCCTACAGGAACGTCGTGAAGATCAGGCCGCCGCTGGTCTTCCAGAAGAGCCACGCCGAGGAATTCCTCACCGCCTTCGACGCCACGATGGCGGAAATCGACGGCTGAGCGCTCGATGGACGACGAGACCGTCGATCGGACTTTTGCGCCCGCCGCCCACGCCGCGCTGAAGGCCTTTCCGATCGAGCCCCGCGAACTGACCCTGGTGTCGCTCTCCGAGAACGTCACGTTCCGGGTGACCGACGGCCGCGACGGCAGGGCTTACGTCTTTCGGCTGCACCGGCCGGGCTATCACACGCTCGAAGAGCTGGTTTCCGAGCGGGCCTGGATCCGGGCGCTGGCCGAGGCCGGCATCGACGTCCCCGAAGCCGTGATGACGCGCGACGGCCGGGACTATGTCCCGGTGACGATCCAAGCGACCGGCGAGCAGCGATTCGCCGGCCTGGCGAGCTGGACCGAAGGCCGCCTGCTCTCCGACGTGCTGGCCGAAACCTCAGACCAGAGCCGCATCGAAGACTCCTTCGAGCAGCTCGGCGCCATCACGGCGGCGATGCACGAGCAAGCGAGTGCCTGGCAGCCGCCGTCCGGCTTCAGACGTCACGCGCTCGACAGCGACGGGCTCATGGGCATGGCGCCGCATTGGGGGGAATTCTGGGAGCATCGGTCCCTGACGGCGGGTGAACGCAGCCTTCTGCTCGATGTCCGGCAGCGCCTGCACGACATGCTGAGCCGCCTCGGCCAGAGCCCGTCCGTCTACGGCATGATCCACGCCGACATGCATCCGGGGAACATCGTGGTCGATGGCGACCGGCTGACCGTCATTGATTTCGACGACGCGGGCTATGGCTGGCACCAGTACGACATCGCCACCGCGCTGACGCACTGGCAGACCAGGCCGAATGCCGCGGAGATCGAGCGCGCCTTCCTGCGCGGCTATCGCGCCAGCCGCCCGGTCCCCGACGAAGCGCTGAGCCTGATCCCGCAGTTCCGGCTGATCCGCTGGATGGCAACGATCGGCTGGTTCCATCAGCGCCCCGAAGTGAACCGCCCGTCCGCGGTGTTCGAGGAAAGGAAGGCCTGGGTGCTCGACCAGTGCGCGGCGCTGCAACGCGCCCGGCCATGAATGGAGCGGCCGACCTCGCCCGTCCAGACAGGCGATGAGATCGCTGCCCGTTCAGGGTCCGTCGAGCAGCTTCTTCAGGGCGACGGCGATCAGTCCGGTGGTGACGGCCGAGGGATGGCCGTCGTGCGGGATCAGCAATTTCACGACATCGGTCCCGGCGGTCGCGGCGGATTCGCCCAGCATCGGCGCGCCGAGCTTGCGCAGTCGCGCGAGCGTCTCGACCAGCAACGGCTGCGCCACCTTCGAATCGCCATAGCGTTGCTTCGTCTGCTCGTCGGGCCAGGAATAGAGGATGACGAGGGGCGCCCCGAACTTCTCGCGGGCGTCGACCTGCAGCTTGGCCATCATCGCGAGGAACAGCTCGATCTGCTCTTCCTGGCGCTGGCGCTGGCCGATCGCCTCGATGAACGCGAACTGCTGGCCGAGCAGATAGTGGAGGCCGGCGATGGGATCGCGCCAGCGATGGTCGTTGAACGAGCCGGTGTAGCGCAGCACGCCGTTGTCGAGGACATAGCGCGGCGAGGAGCCGAGCCACGAGCCATCGCCGGTCACACGCTGGAGATGGGCCGGGATGATCCAGGTCACCACGGCTTTTACCTTGCGGTCGGTGTAGCGATCGAAGAGGCCCGCCTCGAAGGCACGAACGAGATGGTTGGGCCCGTAGCCGGGCACGCCTAGATTGATGCTGCGGACGCGCGGCGCATTCTGTCTGGCGAATTGCGCCGGCATCGTCTCGTCGTCGGGCAGGCCCTGCCCGAAGATGAACGAATCGCCGATGAACAGGTAGGCGTCGCCCGAGGCCGGCGCCGGCGGCGTCACGCGCGCCGCCGCGGAGTCGAAATGATAGGTCTGGCGATAGACGGTCTCGAAGCCCCAGGTGGCGGTGGCGATGACTTCGCTGTCGGGCTTCGGCCGGAAGCCGAGGATCGGGTCGGGCGGCGGCCACCATTGGGGAATGGTCCGGGTCACCACCCCCATGTTCATGGCCTTGGGCGACAGCAGGCCGGCGAACAGGTCGAGGGCCACCAGGCTGAGCGCCAGCGCCGTCGCGAGGAGCGCGCCGTTGCGCCACCCGTTGCCACGCAACGTGACGACGCCCACCACTCCCAGGACAGCGGCCGCGACGCAGGCCCAGACGGCCGACTGCAGGGCGAGCGCGACCGCGAGGATCACGAGCAGAAATGCGCCCACCAGCCAGAAATTACGAAACCTGCCGGCCATTGACCTGAAAGCGTTCTCCCGGGATAGGCTGGGTGTAGGCGTTCGAAAGGAAAAACTCAATGAGCGGACCATTGCCGCTGCACGGCCTGCGGGTGCTCGATCTGGCCAGCTTCATCGCCGGACCGGTCGCCACCACCGTAATGGGCGACTACGGCGCCGAGGTCATCAAGATCGAACCGCCCGGCGAGGGCGACCCGCAGCGCAAACTCGGCCAGGCCCATTCGATCCCGCAGCATCCGGTCAACTTCTGCTGGCACATGACCAACCGCAACAAGCGCTCGGTCGTGCTCGACCTCAAGAACGAAGCGGGCCGTGGCGCGTTCGACCGGCTGGTGGCGACGGCCGATGTGATGGTGGTGAACTTTCCACTGAAAGTCCGCGCCCGGCTCAGGATGCGCTACGCCGACGTGAGCCCGCTCAATCCGCGGCTGATCTATGCCTCGATGACCGGCTACGGCGAAGCCGGGCCCGACGCCGAGCAGCCAGGCTTCGACTCGACCGCCTTCTTCGCCCGCTCCGGCCTGCTCGACGCCTTGACCTACGAGGGCGGGCCGCCGGCCTTCTCGCTGCCGGCCCAGGGCGACCAGATGGCCGGCATGAACCTGTTCGCGGCTATCTCGATGGCGCTGCTGCATCGCGAACGCACCGGCCAGGGCAGCGAGGTCGGCACGTCGCTGCATGCGAGCGGCCTGTGGTCCAACGCCATCCTGGCGCAGGGCGCGCTGCTGGGCTCGTTCGTGTCGCCGCGTCCACCGCGCACCAAGCCGCGCAGCGCGCTGGCCAACCAGTACCGCACCGCCGACGACCGCTGGATCCAGCTCACCATCGTGCGCGAGGACAAGCTCTGGCCCGAACTCTGCCAGGCGCTCGAGCGCACCGACCTGATGGACGATCCGCGCTTCGAGACGACGGAAAAGCGCCGCGCCCACGCCCCCGACCTGGCGGCGATCCTCGATCCGGTGTTCGCCGGCCGCCCGTGGCCCGAATGGAAGGAGCGCCTGCGCCGGCACGAGATCACCTTCGGCCTGTTGGGCGTCCTGCGCGACGTGCCCGACGACGAACAGGCCGCAGCCAACGGCGCGGTGATCGCGACTGATCAGGCAGACATGCCGCGCACGATCTCGGCCCCCATCCGCATGTCCTTCGCACCCGAGCCGGTGACGCCGGGGCCCGGCCCGGGCTATGGCGCGCACACCGACGAGGTGCTGGGCGAACTGGGCTACAGCGCCGCCGAGATCGATGAGCTGCGCGGTGTAGGCGCCTGCGGCTGAGGCTGGCTCACGACTCCGGAATCGTGCGGTCGATCTGCCAGGTGACGCCCGTGACGGCCGGATTCAGACTGAGCCGGCCGACGATCTGTTCAAGTGCGGCGTTGTTGCGTTTGGCGGCGACGACCTGCGCCGTCACCGTCACCTTGGAGGTGTCGGCGATGTCCTCGCTGTCGAGCCGGCGCAGGCCGAGCCCCGCTTGCGCCAGCGCGTTCAACAGCAGCGAACGCATCTCTGCCTCCTCGGCGCCGCGACAGACCACCTCCACGGTGTAATGCGTCTCGACATTGCTTGCGGTCAGCAGGCGGCTGTTGACCCGCCGCACCAGGGGCCGCAGGACGAGGTTGGTGGCGATCACCATGCCGGCCGCCAGCAGCGCCGGGCCGCCATGCCCCGCCCCCGCCATCGTGCCGACCATGGCCGAACACCACAGCGTCGCCGCCGTGTTGAGCCCGTGCACGTTGACGCCCTCGCGCAGGATGACGCCGGCGCCCAGGAAGCCGATGCCGGTCACGACCTGTGCTGCGACCCGCGTCGGATCGCCGGCGCCGACCAGGCCCGAGAAGGCAACGAAGCCCGCCGCGCCCAGCGCGACCAGCGCGTTGGTGCGCAAGCCGGCCATCTTCTGGTTCCATTGCCGCTCGAAGCCGATGGCAGAGCCCAGCAGCAGCGCAACGCCGAGGCGCAGGCCGGTTTCCAAGAAGATGGAAGCGTCGAAGACCATCGCCCGTACGTGACGGCGATGTGTTGCAATTGAATGACGATCCCGCGCAGTGGGTCAGGCCGGTTGCTGCCCCGGCGGAAGGCTGTTCGCTCGACGTTTCCCGAACCGGCGCCTCAGTAGATCGACGGCTCGGCGACCGGCTTGCCGAACTCCGTCTCGAGGAAATCGAAGTCGCAGCCCTCATTGGCCTGCTTGATGTGCTTGGTGAACATCCAGCCATAGCCGCGCTCGTAGCGCGGTTCGGGCTTCTTCCAGGCCGCCTTGCGCCTGGCCAGCTCCTCGTCGGAGACGTTCATGTCGATCGTGCGCTTGTCGACGTCGAGCGAGATCATGTCGCCGGTCTTCACCAGCGCCAGCGGTCCGCCGATATGGGATTCCGGCGAGACGTGCAGGATGCAGGCGCCGTAGCTGGTGCCGCTCATGCGGCTGTCGGACAGACGCACCATGTCGCGCACGCCCTGCTTCACCAGCTTGGTCGGGATCGGCAGCATGCCCCATTCCGGCATGCCCGGCCCGCCCTGCGGCCCGGCATTGCGCAGGATCAGCACCGTGTCTTCGGTGACGTCGAGATCCTCGCGCTCGATCGCCGCCTTCATCGACGGATAGTCGTCGAACACCAGCGCCGGCCCGGTGTGCTTCAGGAATTTCGGAGCACAGGCGCTCGGCTTGATGACGCAACCGTCGGGCGCCAGGTTACCCTTGAGGACGGCCAGCGCGCCTTCCTTGTAGATCGCGTTGGCCATCGTGCGAATCACGTCGTCGTTGTAGATCTCTGCGCCCTTCACGTTCTCGCCCAGCGTCCTGCCGGTCACGGTGAGCGTGTCGAGATGAAGATGGTCACGGATCTGCTCGATCAGGCCCGGCAGGCCGCCGGCATAGAAGAAGTCCTCCATCAGATATTTGTCGCCGCTCGGCCGGATGTTGGCGATCACCGGCACCGTGCGGCTGGCGCGCTCGAAATCGTCGAGCCCGATCTTCTGACCGGCCCGCCGCGCCAGAGCGATCAGGTGGATGATGGCGTTGGTCGAGCAGCCCATCGCCATCGCCACGGTGATGGCGTTGAGGAACGCCTCGTGCGTCAGGATCCTGTTCGGCGTCAGGTCTTCCCAGACCATGTCGACGATGCGCCGGCCGCATTCGGAGGCCATGCGGATGTGGTTGGCGTCGGCGGCCGGGATCGACGAGGCGCCGGGCAGCGACATGCCGAGCGTCTCGGCCATCGCCATCATGGTGGCTGCCGTGCCCATGGTCATGCAGGTGCCGTAGCTGCGCGCGATGCCGGCCTCGACATCGACCCAGTCGGAGTCGGAGATCTTGCCGGCGCGGCGCTCGTCCCAGTATTTCCAGGCATCGGAGCCCGAACCCAGCACCTTGCCCTTCCAGTTGCCGCGCAGCATCGGCCCGGCCGGCAGGTAGATGGTGGGCAGGCCCATGCTGATCGCGCCGAGAAGCAAGGCCGGCGTGGTCTTGTCGCAGCCGCCCATCAGCACCACGCCATCCACGGGGTGCCCGCGCAAAAGCTCCTCGGCGTCCATCGCGAGCAGGTTGCGATAGAGCATCGTGGTCGGCTTCAGCAGGCTCTCCGACAGCGACAGCGCCGGCAGTTCCATCGGGAAGCCGCCGGCCTGCAGCACGCCACGCTTCACGTCGTCGACGCGGGTCTTGAAGTGCATGTGGCAGGGCTGGGCGTCGGACCAGGTGTTGAGGATCGCGATCACCGGTTTGTCGACCCACTCCTCCGGCGCGTAACCCATCTGCATCGCCCGCGAGCGATGGCCGAAAGCGCGCAGATCGTCGGGCGCGAACCAGCGCGCACTGCGCAATTCGTCGGGAGTCTTCTTCTTGTGTTGGCTTGCCGGCATGGCGATCTCCTCCGCGACGGACGCGACCACATTCACGCCGTCGCGGTCAAGCTGCGGCGCCGCTTCGAATCGCACCACCTCATCCTGAGAGGCTGACCGGAAATGAATTGAATCGATTCAAGCACTTACCTCATCCTGAGGAGTGCCGCCCCTCGAGTACCTCGGGGTAAACTCCACGGCGCGTCTCGAAGGATGGGCAACAGGCATGGTGTATGTGGCCCATGCTTCGAGACGGCCGCTCCGCGGCCTCCTCAGCATGCGGTTGTTGTTGGTGATTCTCTCCCGCTCCAAGACGCTATTGCAGGGACTTGCTCATATAGACCGTGACGCCGAGCGCCGACGTTTCCTCGCGGTCGATGCGGTAGCCGAAGGCGAGATAGAGCCGGACGTTCGCCTCGAACAGCTTGTTCGTGTAGAGCCGGACCATGGCGTAGCCGAGTTCGATGGCCAGTTGCTCGGCATGTGTCAGCAGATGCCGGCCGAGGCCGCGCCCCTGGAAGGCGGGCGCCACGGCGACGTTCTCGATGACCAGATGATCGCCCTTGTCGATCGTCTCGATGAGGGCGGCCAGGCCACCGTCGACAAAGGCGAGGTCGATGCGGTGCTCGCGCACTGCCGTGTCATAGTCGGCCCGCATCGGCAGCGGCTCGCGACCGATCACGGGCACCCACTTGGCATAGGCTTCGCGGGTGACCGCCCGCACGGCGGCGGCATCGTCGGCCACCGCGCGCCGCAGCACCGGCGTCTCGTCCATGACGAAAGTCTCAGCCGACGGTGAGGCCCGTCGTCTCGGCGACGCCGGTCTTGAGGTTGATGCACTGCACCGCCGCGCCCGACGCGCCCTTGCCGAGATTGTCGAGCGAGGCCACGGCCAGCACGTTGCCGTCGGCGTCGTTGCCGTAGACCGCCAGCTCCATCGTGTTCGTGTCGATCAGCCGGTCGGCCCGCAGGAACCGGTCGCGCTCCAGCCACGCCCGGTCGGCGAGCGGCCGCACCGTCACGAAGGTCTCACCGACATAGTAGTCGCTCAGCACCTGGTGGACGTCTTTGGCCGTCACCTGCTTCGTCGTGATGTCGCGCGTGATCGGCACGGTGATCAGCATGCCCTGGGCGTAGTGGCCGACCGACGGCACGAACAGCGGCGCGTGCGCGAGGCCGGAATACTTCTTCATCTCCGGCACGTGCTTGTGCGTGAGTTCGAGCCCGTAAATGCCGAACGGCTCGACGCCCGGCTGCTCGTGGACGGCGATCAGCTCCTTGCCACCGCCGGTGTAGCCCGACACGCCGAACACGGCGGGGGTCGAGTCGGCGCGCACGAGACCGGCATCGACCAGCGGCCGCAGCAACGCGATGGCTCCGGTCGGGTAGCAGCCCGGATTGCTGATGCGGTTGGAGGCGAGCAGCTTCTGGCGCTGGTCCTTGGCCAACTCGGGAAAGCCGTAGGTCCAGCCCTCGGCCACGCGATGCGCCGTCGAAGCGTCGATCACGACGGTGTCGCTGTCGCCGCCCGTCAGTCCATCAAGCGCCGCGACCAGCTCCTTGGCCGCCGCGTCGGGCAGGCACAGGACGGTGATGTCGGACGCCCTGGCGATCTCGGCGCGCTTGCCCAGGTCCTTGCGCTCGGCCGGCGGCAGTTCGAGCAGCTCGATGTCCGGCCGGCTCTTCAGCCGGTCGAGGATCTGCAGCCCGGTGGTGCCGTGCTGGCCGTCGATGAAGATCTTGGTCTTGTTGTTGGTCATGGTCTTCTCTCTCGATGCGGGGCCTTCAAGGAACGGCCGACTGGAGAAGGAAGGAATGGAAGCCGCTTCGTCTCTCCAGCGGCTTCACGATACGGCGCGTTTGTTACTGTTACGCGCGCGCGTTCTCGAACCGCTTTTCTGAGCGGCGACGTCGCGTCCGGAGGAGGGCGATCGAATTCATGGTGTGGCCGATATTTCATCGGGGGGCCCCTATGTCAAGATGCCGCCGACGCGCTAGGTTCGATTATTCCCACCAGGAGACAAGCCATGAGCCAGTCGTCCCACCCAGACGGTCTTTCGATGCTCGAGAAGCGCACCATCGAGGCCCAGATCCTGAAGGAAGTCTACGAGACCCTGAAGGCCAGCCACGGCGTCGAGGTCGCGAAGAAGACGATCGAGGAATCGGTGCGCCGCTCGGCCATCGAGCAGGCTCGCCAGTTCGCCGCCTCGGTGCCCGGGGGCACGTCGCTCAAGTCTTTTCAGGACATCCAGCATCTGTGGACCAAGGGCGGGTCGCTGGAGATCGACGTCAAGGAGCAGACCGCCGACACCTTCACCTTCAACGTCGTGCGCTGCCAGTATGCCGAGACCTACAAGGCGATGGGCCTGGGCGAGATCGGCGCCCTCCTGTCGTGCAATCGCGACGGCGCCTTCTGCGAAGGCTACGACCCCAAGCTCAAGCTCGAACGCACCCAGACGATCATGCAGGGCGCCAGCCACTGCAATTTCAAATACACGTACGGGGGTTAGTCGTTGTCATCCTGAGCGCCGCGAAGGATCTCTCGCCAGCCACGCAGTTCTTTGGTCGCCCCGCCAGGTCCTTCGCTGCACTCCAGGGCGGGGGCTACCCCGCCCGAGACGACAGCGACGCGACAGTTGGATCTGCTTAGTTCAGGAACTCCGCCACCACGATGTGGCCGTCACTGGCCGGCCAGGTGCGGGTCGGGATGGTCTCGTTGTTGAACATGGCCATCACGGTGCGGGTCGGCGCGGCGTCGAAGGCCAGCCGTCCCGTCGAGGCGCCGGGCACGCCGTCGTTGATGCCGGGCGGCACCTTGCCGTCGAGCGAGAACTTGTCCCGGCCGACGCCGAAATAGCCGCGCGGACGGCTCATGATCGTGACCGCGCCGGCGCCCTCGTCGGCCTTGGCAAAGCCCTGCGGTCGCAAATGCACCACGTCGCTCGAGCGCAGGAACGGCGAGCGGTAGGTGTGCGTCGTCGGCAGGCCCGGCATACGGAGCACGAACTCGTAGTGGGAATCGGAGCGGGCAACGAACGGCCCCCACACCCCGTCCTCGCCGGTCGTCTTGCGCAGCAGCGCCACCGCGCTCTTGCGCTCGCCGGTCCTGGCGTCGACCTCGAAGATCTCGACCTCGGCGCCGGCCACCGCGACGTTGGTGTAGGCGCCCTCGCTGAGGCCGGTGACCTTGCCGTTGAGGATCGGCAGCGGTTCCTGGGCGATGAACATGCTGGCCGGCGGCTTGCCGGCGATGTGCTCGAACATCGCCGAGAAGGCCAGCTTGTGGAATGCGACCTCGCGATGGTCGAGCCCGTCCAGGATCAGGTTGCGCGCGCCGCGCAGCTCGGAGGCATCGTAGCTGACGCCGGTCGGCTTGCCGGCCGCGCCGATGAAGCGGCCATCGGGCTGCGAGTACTTGTCGTTCCTGTCGGACCGGATCGCCAACATCTCGACGCCGGGGATCAGGTCGTCGGCGCCGTCGTTGAGGCCCTTGAGGAACGGGAAGGCGCCGTTGAATTCGCTGCCGACGAGCAACTGGTCGGAGACCACGATGCCCTTGTTGGGTGTGCCGCACAGCACGGCATGGCTCACCAGATCGGCGCCGCCGCCGTTTTTCAGGAGGCTGCGGATGGCGTTGCCGCCGCGCGACGAGCCCACCAGCGCCACCTTGCGTCGGCGTGTCGCCTTGAGGACCTGCACGACGAAGGAGGTCAGCTCCTTCATCTGATCCTCGGCCGAGGAGCGGAAAGGCTGCGGCTTCGAATCGTCGCTGCGAGCGTTCGGATAGACGAAGTCGATGGCGAAGAGCTGGTTGCGCTTGAAGCCGTTGGCCTCGAAGCGCCACAGGTTGTTGATCCAGAGCGCGCTCGAATCGCCGTTACCGTGGACGAACACGACCGGCGGCGGCCCGGCCTCGGCCGCCGGCTGCTGGCGGCGCGGCACCGGCTGGCCGAATGCCAGAGTGGGGAGCCCGAGCACCGGCCACAGCGCGGCCACGCCGCCGAGCACAGCGCGGCGGGTCGGGCCTTTCCACGAGGACCTCGGGCCCTTCGTCATCACTCCCCCAGACATTCGTCCCCATGTTGGCAAATGCCGGACGCCGGCGCTACGCTTGCCATATGTCCATTTGTTACGTCGACAGCCCGGTCGGCCGATTGGCGCTCGAAGCCGATCACGAGGCCGTGACCTCGCTCCGCTGGGCCGGCGACGGCGAACACGCGCGCGATCCTTCGTCGACTCCCGTCCTCGAGGAGGCGGTGCGCCAGCTCGATCGCTACTTTCAGGGCAAGCTCAAGCGCTTCGAACTGCCGCTGGCCGCCCGCGGCACGGATTTCCAGAAGAGCGTCTGGAAGATGATGGTCGAAATTCCCTTCGGCGGGACCGCGACCTATGGCGGCATGGCGATGGCGCTGGGTTCCGGTCCGCGCGCCGTCGGCATGGCCTGCGGACGCAATCCCATCCCCATCATCGTGCCCTGCCATCGCGTCCTGGGCAGCGGCGGCAAGGAAGGCGGCTTCTCGGGCGGACAGGGCCTGCCGACCAAGCGCCAGCTGCTGGCGCTGGAAGGCGTCGTGCTTCTTTAATTTCTCTGTCGTTGCGTCGGCCGGACGCCCCGGCTACGGAGGCGTGATGCGCGTGCTGATCACCCGGCCGGAACGCGAGGCGACGACGCTGGCGACGGCGCTCGCCGAGCGCGGTCATGTCCCCGTCATCGCGCCGCTGTTCCGTCTCGAAATCCTCCACCCGGGCGCCGGCTTCACGACCGATCTGTCCGAGTGCCAGGCCGTCCTGCTGAGCAGCGCCAACGGCGCGCGGGCGCTGGCCGAAGCCAGCGAACAGCGCGGCAAGCCCATCCTGGCCGTCGGCGACACGACCGCCTCGACCGCCGAGGGGCTGGGCTTCGCGTCCGTCACCTCGGCCGCCGGCGACGGCGATGCTCTCGCGGACCTCGTGCGAAAACGCCTCGATCCCAAGGCCGGTCCGCTTCTTCATGTATCGGGCGTCGACATCGCCCAGGATTTCGCCGCCTCTCTCGCCGCCGATGGTTTCGAGGTGCGCCGTGTGGCGCTGTACGATGCGCGCGAAGAGACGGCGCTGCCCGATTCGGCGCGGGCGGCCCTGCAGGCCCGCGCGCTCGACGCCGCGGTGTTCTTTTCGCCGCGCGCCTCGGCGCTGTTCGCCCAGCTGGTGCAGCAGGCCGGACTTTCAAGTTCCCTCTCGAACGTCACCGCCATTGCCATCAGCCCTGCGGCGCTCCACCCCTTGAGCGCCCTGCCATTCAAGGCGACGGTGGCGGCGGCACGCCCGACCCGCCAGTCCGTGCTGGACGAGATCGACCGGCTGCCCGTGGCTGCCCAGGTGGCTGTTCCCGAGGCCGCCGTAGAAGGACCGAGCATCATGAGCGACACACCTTCTTCTTCCGACACGACCCCGCCGCCGGTGACCGCGGTGACGCCTCCCCCCGTCCCGGTCCGCCGCGGCCTGGGCGTGGTCGGCGCCTTCCTCACCGGCGTGGTGGCCTCCAGCCTGGTGCTGGCCGGCGCCCTGATCACCCTGCCGTACTGGCCGGCCGAGATACGCGCGCTGTGGCAGGGCCAGGGCGCGGCCTCCGTCCCGCCCGCACCGGCATTCGATCTCCAGCAGGTCCGCCAGGATGCCGCCGCCGTCGCCAACGCCTCGGTCGAGACAGCCCGCAAGGAGATGACGGCCCGGCTCGACGATCTCGAAAAGCGGCTGCGCGCGACGTCGGCTGCCGTTGCAGAGCGGCCCGCCGGCGGCGGCGCGCCCGATCCGGCGATCGCCGACCTGCGCAGCAAGGTCGAGGCGCTGGAAGGCCGCGCTGCCGGTGCCGCGGCGCCCGCGCCTGCGACGCCGGTCCCCGCCCCGGCACCCGCGGCCCCCAACCCGGAGCAGGAGAAGGAACTCGCCACCCTGCGGCTCGAGATCGCCACGATGCACAACACCGTGCAGACGATCGACCAGACGATTGCCGTGCAGCGCGACCAGACCAAGATGCTGGCCGAGGCCGTCGACAAGGCGCGCGGCGAGTCGACCGCCCGCAACGCCGGCGAGCAGAAGGCGGTTGGCGCCGCGCGGGCTTCCGCCCTGATCGGCGTCGCAGCACGGCTCAGCGCGGCCGTCGACACCGGCCTGCCCTTCGTCACCGACCTCGCTCTGCTGACACCGCTGGCCCAGGGCGACGCCAAGCTCGGCGAAAGCATCACCGTCCTGCAGTCCTATGCCCAGAACGGCGTCGCCTCGCGCCCGGCACTGGTGGTGGAGTTTCCCGCCGTCGCCAAGGCGGCACTGGCCGACGACCTGGCCGACGATTCGTTCGGCGAGCGGCTGCTCGGCAAGGTGCGGGGGCTGATCTCGCTGCGCCGGGTCGGCAACGATGTCGAGGGCGACGGCAGCGACGCCAAGCTCGCGCGGGCCGAGGCCGCGCTCGAAGCCGGCGACCTGCCCAAGGCCGTCGCGCTGGTCAAGTCGCTGCCGCCGCAGACGGCGCGCGCCACCGCCGGCTGGCTGTCGCGCGCCGAGGCCCATCTCGCGGCCAAGCAGGCCGCCGACCAGATCTCCTCGCAGGCCGTCACCCTGCTCGGCGCGGCACGGTAGGTCCTGCCATGACGATGCTGCGCACCATCATCTGGTTCGTCTTCGCCATCGTGGCGATGCTGGGTGCGGTCTGGCTGGCCGAACGGCCGGGCTCCGTCACCGCCGAGTTCCGCGGCTGGCGGCTCGACACCAGCGTCGGCGTGTTGATGATCTCCGTGGTCGTGCTGATCCTGGTCAGCCTCGGCGGGTGGCTTCTCTATCGCTGGATCATGGGCGCGCCGGGCGTGCTGCTCGAAGGCTGGGGCGAGAGCCGCCGTCGTCGCGGCTATCGCGAGCTGACCCAGGGGCTCGCCGCCGTCGCCGCGGGCGATGGCGTGGAGGCGCAGAAGCACGCGCGCAAGGCCGAGCAGCTCCTGTCGGAGCCGGCGCTCACGCTGCTCCTGTCGGCGCAGGCCGCCCAGCTCAACGGCGACCGCGACGGTGCGCGGCGTGCCTTCAACGCGATGCTCGAGGACGACCAGATGGCGTTCCTCGGCCTGCGCGGCCTGATCGGCCAGTCGCTGCGCGACGGCGATCAGACCCAGGCGCTGGCCTTCGCCGAACGCGCCTTCAAGCTGCGGCCGCACACGCCGTGGGTGGTGCATTCGCTGTTCGACATGCAGGCCCAGGTCGGCCAGTGGAAGGCCGCCCAGGAAACGCTGGAGTCGGGCATCCGCCGCAAGGTCGTCTCGCCGGACAAGGGCCGCAACCTGAAGGCCCTGCTCGAGGTCGAGCGCAGCCGCGAAGCCGAGCGCGAGGGCCGCGCCAGCGACGCGCTGGCGCTGGCCCGTGAAGCGTTCGGCCTGGCACCGGAGCGCATCGCGGCGACGCAGCGGCTGGCCGAGCTGCAGCTCAAGGCGGGCGACCCGAAGAAGGCGATGAAGACCATCGAGCGCGGCTGGTCGGTGGCGCCGCATCCCGATCTCGCCACGCTCTATCTCGAAGCCTCGGGCGAGAGCGAGGCGCTGAAGCGGATCGGCGTCGTGCGCCGGCTGGCCGCACAGAATCCCACGGACATCGAAAGCCATCTCGCGCTGGCCCAGGCGTCGCTCGATGCCGGCCTGTGGGGCGAGGCGCGCCGCCATCTCGACACCGCCGCCGGCAGCAACCCGTCGACCCGCGTCTGCCGCCTGATGGCCGAGGTCGAGGAGCGCGAGCAGACCGGTCAGGACAAGGTGCGCGGCTGGCTGGCCCGTGCCACCGACGCGCCGGCCGATCGTACCTGGCGTTGCGCCTCGTGCGGCGCCCATCACGAGGCCTGGCGGCCGGTCTGCGAGAGCTGCGGCGCCTTCGGCACCCTGCAGTGGCGCGCCCCCGGCACCTACGGACAGATCCTGCCGCCCGAAAGCGTGTCGTCCGAATCGCTTTCGTCATCGCCGCGCGGATCCAACCTCCCTGTGCCGGCCACGAGCAACACGACAAATTAGAAAATAGAGGAAACGCCATGTTCGAGACCACGCTCGCGGGCAGCCTGCCCAAGCCGGCCTGGCTGGCCACGCCCAACGTCCTGTGGGCGCCGTGGACGCTGTCCGGCCAGCCGCTGTTCGAGGCCAAGGACGATGCGACCTTCCTCGCCATCCGCCGCCAGGAGGAGGCCGGCCTCGACATCGTGAGCGACGGCGAGCAGGCGCGTCAGCATTTCGTGCACGGCTTCCTGGCCGAGGTCGACGGCGTCGACTTCGACAAGAAGGTGCGCATGGGCATCCGCAACAACCGCTACGACGCCGATTGCCCGACCGTCACCTCGGCGCTGAAGCGCCGCCGGTTCGTGCACGAGCGCGAGGCGCGCATCGCCCGCGCCGCCACCTCGCGCAAGCTCAAGTTCACCCTGCCCGGCCCGATGACCTTGATCGACACCCTGGCCGACGGCTTTTACGGCGACAGGGTGAAGATGGCCTTCGCCTTCGCCGAGCTGCTGAATCAGGAGGCGAAGGATCTCGAAGCGCTGGGCGTCGACATCGTGCAATTCGACGAACCCGCCTTCAACGTCTACCTCAATGAGACGGTCGACTGGGGCGTGCCGGCGCTGGAGAAGGCGGCCGAGGGCCTGAAGTGCACGACTGCCGTTCACATCTGCTACGGCTACGGCATCGAGGCCAACAACAAGTGGAAGGAAACGCTGGGCGAGAGCTGGCGTCAGTACGAGCAGACCTTCCCGGCGCTCGACCGCAGCTCGATCCAGCAGGTCTCGCTGGAATGCCGCGACAGCCACGTGCCGCCCGAGCTGATGAAGCTCTTGAGGACCAAGACCGTGCTGGTCGGCGCCATCAACGTCGCCTCCGACCGGATCGAGACGCCGGAGGAAGTGGCCGCGACCCTGAAGCTCGCGACCGAATTCGTCGATCCCGAGCGCATCCAGGCCTGCACCAACTGCGGCATGGCCCCGATGACGATGGGCGCCGCCTACGGCAAGCTGCGCGCGCTGAGCGAAGGTGCTGCGCTGGCGCGGAAGGCGTTCGCCTAAGCGTCTCTTCGACCATCCCACCCATTGTCATCCCGAGCGCAAGCGAGGGACCTTCAACGGCCGCCGATCAAAGGTCCCTCGCTTGCGCTCGGGATGACACGGAGTCTGTCATTGGAGCGCGCAACTCTCCAGTGGCGCTCATGATCATGATGGCGCCACTGGAGTGGCGCGCTCCAATGACGACCTATCCCGGCAAGCGCTGGCGCAAGGCGTAAAGGGCGTCGAGCGCCTCGCGCGGTGAGAGTTCGTCGGGATTGATCTCGGCCAAAGCCTTCTCGACTTCAGACTCCTTCGCCTTGGCGGTGCCGCTCGCCGGACGGGCCGGCGCGGCGGCGAACAGTGGCAGGTCGTCGGCAAGACGTGTCACGGCGCCGGACTGCTCGCCCTTCTCCAGCACGGCCAGCACTTCCTCGGCGCGCGAGACGACGGCGGCCGGGAGGCCGGCGAGTTGGGCCACGTGGATGCCGTAGGAGCGGTCGGCGGCGCCGGGCGCGACCTCGTGCAGGAACACGACCTCGTTCTGCCATTCCTTGACGCGCATCGTGTAAGGCGCCAGCGCGTCGAGGCGTTCCTTGAGCGCGCCCAGCTCGTGATAGTGGGTGGCGAACAGCGCGCGGCATTTGTTGACGTCGTGCAAATGCTCGAGCGTCGCCCAGGCGATCGACAGGCCGTCGAAGGTCGCGGTGCCGCGGCCGATCTCGTCGAGGATGACGAGGCTGCGGGCCGTCGCCTGGTTCAGGATCGCCGCGGTCTCGACCATCTCGACCATGAAGGTCGAGCGGCCGCGCGCCAGGTCGTCGGCGGCGCCGACCCGGCTGAACAGGCGGTCGACGATGCCGATGGTGGCGGCCTTGGCCGGCACGAAGGCACCGGCCTGGGCCATCACGGCGATCAACGCGTTCTGGCGCAGGAAGGTCGACTTGCCGGCCATGTTGGGGCCGGTCAGCAGCCACAGCCGACGGTCGGTGCCCAGCGCGCAGTCGTTGGGCACGAAGCCCGCGCCGCCCTGGCGGGCCAGCGCCGCCTCGACGACGGGATGGCGGCCGCCTTCGATCGAGAAGGAAGGATCGTCGGCGAGCATGGGCCGCACGTAGTTGCTGCTGGCCGCCAGCTCGCCCAGCGCCGAGGCGACGTCGAGCGCCGCCAGCGCGCGGCCGGCCGCGGCGACCGCGGCCGACACCGCCATCACCCGGGCGACCAGTTCCTCGAACACGGCCAGTTCGAGTGCCAGCGCCTGGTCGGCGGCGCGGCCGATGCGGGTTTCGAGATCGGCCAGTTCGGCGGTGCTGAAGCGCGTGGCGTTCGACATCGACTGCCGGCGCGTGAAGCCCAGCGCCGCCAGGTCGAGCTTGTCGGCATGCGTCGCCGTCACCTCGATATGGTAGCCGATCATGTTGTTGTGCCGGATCTTCAGCGACGGCACGCCGCTCGCGGTCCGGTACCTGGCTTCGAGGCCGGCCACCGTCTTGCGGCTGTCGTCGCGCAGGGTGCGCTGCTCGTCGAGCGCGGGCCTGAAACCCTGGCGCACGAAGCCGCCGTCGCGCGCCAGCAAAGGCGGCTCGTCGGCCAGTGCTTCGGCCAGCGCCGCCACGGTGGCGCGATGGTCCGAGCAGGCGGCGACGATCCCGGCCAGCGGCGCCGGCGGCGGCAACAAGGCCTCGGGCTCAGCACGCAGCGACTGGGCCAGCGCCTCGCCCGACTCCAGCCCGTCGCGCAGGGCGGCAAGGTCGCGCGGGCCGCCGCGGCCGACCGAGAGCCGCTGCAGGGCGCGCTCGATGTCGGGCGTACGCCGCAGCGCCTCGCGGACCCGCTCGCGCACGGCCGGCCGCTCGACGAAGAGCTGCACCAGGTCGAGCCGGCGCTCGATCTCGGCGCGGTCGGTCAGGGGCGCGGCAATGCGTTCGGCCAGCAGGCGGGCGCCCGGGCCGGTCAGGGTGCGGTCGATGGTGGCCAGCAGGCTGCCGTCGCGGCGGCCGTCGAGGCTCTTGACCAGCTCGAGGTTGCGCCGCGTCGCCGGGTCGATCTCCATCGTGCCGTCGGCGCGCTCGCGGCGCGGCGGGACCAGCGCCGGGCGCTTGCCGGCCTGGGTCAGCTCCACATAGTCGAGCAGCGCCCCGCAGGCCGCCACTTCGGCGCGCGAGAAGGCGCCGAAACTCTCCAGCGCCGCGACATTGAAGGCCTGCAGCAGCCGCTTGCGGGCATTGTCGCTGTCGAAGCGGGCCGAGGGCAGCGGCGTCAGGACGGCGTTCCACTCCTCCAGCACGCTCTTGAGCGGCTCGCGTGCCAGCAGGCGGTCGGGAATCAGCAGCTCGCCCGGCGACAGCCGCGCCAGGGCGGCGGCGAGCTGGCCGGGCAGCAGCGGCTGCGTCGCGAAGTCCGAGGTCGAGAGGTCGAGCCAGGCCAGCGCCAGGTCGCCCTGCGCCTCGGCGACCGCAGCCAGGTAATTGTGGCTGCGGGCATCGAGCAGCGCGTCCTCGGTCAGGGTCCCGGCGGTGATGACCCGCACCACGGCGCGCTCGACCACCGACTTGGGCCCTCGCTTCCTGGCTTCGGCCGGATCCTCGATCTGCTCGCACACCGCGACCTTGAAGCTCTGCCGGATCAGCCGCGACAGGTAGGCCTCGTGGCTGTGCACCGGCACGCCGCACATCTTGATGTCCTGGCCGAGATGCTGGCCGCGCTTGGTCAGCGCGATGTCGAGCGCCGCCGAGGCCTTCACCGCGTCGTCGAAGAACAGCTCGTAGAAGTCGCCCATCCGGTAGAACACCAGATGGTCCGGATGCGCAGCCTTGATCGCCAGATACTGGCGCATCATCGGCGTGGCGTCGGCGGGGATGGTGGAACTGTCGGGCACTGAGGCTTCCTCGGGAGAGGTTGGTCTAGCACACGCTGCACAGCGATCCATGTGGACGACAGGTGGACGATATTTGGGCAAAGGCGTGCGCTGCAGCGCGGGATGGCTGGCTGGCACGATCCCCCGAATATCGCCAATATGCGTCCTCAACTGGGAGAGAAAAGCAGATGGCGGGCAAAAGCTCGGAAGAAATGGTCAGCAGCCAGATGGGCGATCTCGACGGCGACTCGCTGATCATGCATCGCTCGGGCCGGCCGGGAAAAATCGAGATCATCGCCAGCAAGCCGCTGGTCACCCAGCGTGACCTGGCGCTGGCCTATTCACCGGGCGTTGCCGCCCCCTGCCTTGCGATCGAGAAGGACCCCGCCACCGCCTACGACTACACGATCAAGGGCAATCTGGTGGCCGTGATCTCCAACGGCACCGCCGTGCTGGGTCTGGGCGACATCGGCGCGCTGGCCGGCAAGCCGGTGATGGAGGGCAAGGCCGTGCTCTTCAAGCGCTTCGCCGACGTCGACTGCATCGACCTCGAGGTCGACACCAAGGACGTCGACCAGTTCGTGAACTGCGTGCGCTATCTCGGGCCGACCTTCGGCGGCATCAACCTCGAGGACATCAAGGCGCCGGAGTGCTTCATCATCGAGCAGCGCCTGCGCGAGCTGATGGACATCCCGATCTTCCACGACGACCAGCACGGCACGGCGATCGTCTCCGCCGCCGGCCTGATCAATGCGCTGCACCTGACCGGGCGCAACATCAAGGACATCAGGATGGTGGTGAACGGTGCGGGCGCCGCGTCGATCGCCTGCATCGAACTCGTGAAGGCCATGGGCATGCCGCACGAGAACGCCATCCTGTGCGACACCAAGGGCGTGATCTACCAGGGCCGCACCGAGGGCATGAACCAGTGGAAGAGCGCCCACGCGGTGCGCACCAAGGCGCGCACGCTGGAGGAGGCCATGAAGGGCGCCGACGTGTTCTTCGGCCTCTCGGTCAAGGGCGCGGTCACCCAGGCGATGGTCAAGTCGATGGCCGACAAGCCGATCATCTTCGCCATGGCCAATCCCGATCCGGAGATCACCCCGGAGCACGTGAAGGCCGCGCGCTCCGATGCCATCATCGCCACCGGCCGTTCCGACTACGCCAACCAGATCAACAACGTGCTGGGCTTCCCCTATATCTTCCGCGGCGCGCTCGACGTGCGCGCCAGCACCATCAACGAGGCGATGAAGGTGGCCGCCGCCGAGGCGCTGGCCAAGCTGGCGCGCGAGGACGTGCCCGACGAGGTCGACCGTGCCTATTCCGGCCGGCGCCTGCGCTACGGGCCGGAATATATCGTGCCGGTCCCCTTCGATCCGCGCCTGATCGTCGAGGTCTCCGCGGCCGTCGCGAAGGCGGCCATGGACTCCGGCGTCGCCAAGAAGCAGATCGCCGACATGGCGGAGTACAAGCGCAGCCTCAGCGGCCGGCTCGATCCGACCAGCCACTTCCTGCAGAGCCTGTTCGAGCAGGTGAAGGCCAATCCGCAGCGCATCGTCTTCGCCGAGGGCGAGGAGGAACGCACCATCCGCGCCGCCGTGATGTTCCGCGACAACGGCTACGGCACGCCGATCCTGATCGGCCGTGAGGAGCAGGTGCGCGAGACCATGAAGACGCTCGGCATCAAGGACTCGTCGGGCCTAGAAATCCACAATGCGCGGCTGTCGACCAAGAACGCGCCCTACACCGACCTGGTCTACAAGCGGCTGCAGCGCGACGGCTACCTGCACCGCGACGTGCAGCGCATGGTCAACCAGGGCCGCAACGTGTTCGGCGCCTGCATGGTGGCGGCCGGCGATGCCGACGGCATGGTGACCGGCATCACGCGCCGCTTCCCCGAGTGCTATGCCGACGTGAAGCGCGTGATCAACATCGACGCCGGCAAGGTGCCGATGGGCTATTCCATCGTCGTGTCGCGCCAGGGCACGGTGTTCCTGGCCGACACCTCGATCAACGAGACGCCGAGCCCCGAGCAGCTCGCCATCATCGCCAAGCAGATGGCGAAGAATGCCCGCATGATGGGCCACGAGCCCAGGGTCGCGTTCCTCTCCTTCTCGAACTTCGGCAGCCGCGAGATCGAGCGCATCGACCGCATCCGCAAGGCGATCCGCCTGCTCGACGCCGAGGAGGTCGGCTTCGAGTATGACGGCGAGATGCAGGCCGACATGGCGCTCGACTTCGAACTGCTCAAGTCGACCTATCCGTTCACCCGCCTCACCGGACCGGCCAACGTGCTGGTGATGCCGGGGCTGCATTCCGCCCACATCTCCTCGCGCCTGATGCAGTCGCTGGGCGGCGTGACGGTGATCGGCCCGGTGATCGACGGACTCTCCAAGCCGGTGCAGATCGTGCCGATGGGCGCGACCGTCAGCGACCTGGTGAACCACGCGGCGCTGGCCGCGTACGGAGCGCTGATCTCGCGGAGGTAGGGGCCGAAATCTGTCTCTTCCCCTTTGCGGAGTCCGCAAAGGGGAAGTGCCCTCGTCTTGCGAGGGCGATGGGGTCATGACCCCGCCGTCGGCCAGGCGGCATGGTTACAAGCCGCGAGACGCCGACACCTCCCCATCTGGACCCTGTTTGAGGAAGCGAAAGGTCCCTCGCTACGCTCGGGATGACACCCATCCCTGCATCGATGCACGGCGCCAACCCCAGGCAAAATTGTCATCCCGAACGCAGCGAGGGACCTTTGAGTCACATGGGGAGCCCGCGAAATCGGCGTTGCCCTGCGGCGCTTCAAGCCGTGAGGGTCAGGAAACCTTCACCACCGTGAGCCGGTGCTTGCGGCCGTCGCGCGCCGTCCAGGCGATGGAATGGCCGACCGCCAGTCCGATCAGCGCCGCGCCGACCGGCGTCATCACCGACAGCTTGTGGGCGTCGCTGTCCTCGTCGACCGGATAGACCAGCGTCTCCGTGAGTTCGTGCTGCTCGCCATCGGTGCCGGCGTCAGAGCGGAAAGTGACGGCCGAGCCCATGCGCACGACGTCGGCCGGGACGCTGTCTTCGCTGACGACCTTGGCGCGCTCCATCTCGGCCAGAAGTTCTTCGGCGACTTCCGGGAGCCGCTCGAGCGAGGCTGTAGCGAGATCGGTCAGGCGTTCGTAGTCGGCAGTGCTGACGACGATGTTGGGAACGGAACGATTACGTGCAACGGCGGGCATCGCGGATGCTCCTGCATTTGATGAGACAAATTGGATTTGATCGGTGATCGCAGACACAGGCGATCGGGTGCCCCGATGCCGGGACACAAAGGCCGGCTCGGGGACTACGCTTCCGCGATCGGATGGTTCCGTCGCGGCATGAGGTAAAGGCGGCCCGAGAAGTTCATGACCGAGAGGTAAGTCCCTGCGGCCGGGCTTTCAAGGCTCCTGTCCAGCCCCGTTATTTCGCCAGCTTGCGCGCGCGCTTCGCGAGATAGACCTGCAGATTGGCATAGGCCAGGCGCAGGTTCGGCGTCGCGATGCCGGCCTTCCTGGCCCGGGCAATCATGTCGCCCACGATGTGATCAGCCTCGACCATCGCGCCCTTTTCGAGATCGTGCAGCATCGAGGCGGTGAACTTCGAGCCCTTCACGGTCAGGAAGGAGCGGATGGTCTTGAGGCCCTTCTCGCCGGGATCGTGGCCGGCGGCGGCGCCGACCATGCGACCCTCCTCGACCGTTTCCAGCACGATCGCCAGGCCTTCGTCGGCTTCGAGGACATCACCGGAGGAACCGCGCATCAGGCAGCAGGTCGCCGCGAGCGTGCACAGCATGATCCACTTGTCCCAGAGATCCTGGACGATGTTGGCGTTCAGGCCGCCGTCGACGCCCGATGCCTTGATGGCGGCATCGAGTTCCGTCAGTGCAGCGCGCGCGGCCGTGCCGTCGCGCTCGCCGAACGAGATCACGGCGAAGGGGCTGGTGTGCAGGATGTGTCCCTGGCCGTCCATGGCGACGCCGACCCGCGCCAGGCCGCCCACCACCTTGTCCGCGCCGAAGCGGGCATCGAGCGCTTCGAGATGGCGCATGCCGTTGAGCAGCGGCACGATCGTGGTGCCGGCGCCGACCGCCGGCGCGATTGCGTCCATCGCCGAGTCGAGGTCGTAGGCCTTGCAGGTGAGAAGGACGACGTCGTAGGGCCCGCCGCCTATGGATCCATTGGGCCCGCCGTTCGTGACCGTCTTCACCTTCTGGGTGACATCGCCCTTGGTGCTCTTGATCACCAGACCGTCGCGCTGCAGCGCCTCGTGGCGAGCGGCGCGCACGAGGAAGGTCACGTCGGCGCCGCTCTGGTGCAGGCGTCCGCCGACATAGCCGCCGATCGCACCGGCGCCGAGGATCAGGATCTTCATAGCCGTTCCTACTTCAAGGCGCCGCGGGCGCGGCGGGCTTCATATGTCTGCAGATGGGCATAGGCGTAGCGCAGGTTGGGCGCGGCGATGCCGTGCTTGCGCGCGCGCACCAGCATGTCGCCCACGATCTGCTTGCCCTCGGCCGCGCCGCCCTTCTCCATGTCGCCCAGGATCGAGGCCACCGCCTTGGAATCCTTCGCCGTCAGCATGGACTTGAGATTGGCCACGACCTTGTCGCTGGGCGGCTGGCCCTCGGCCACGGCCACCTTGCGGCTCTCCTCCAGGGTCTCGGCCACGATCGCGGCGCCGTCCTCGCTCTCCATGATGTCGCCGATCGTGCCGCGCATCGAGGCGCACATGCCGGCGATCGTCGACAGCATGATCCACTTGTCCCAGAGATCCTGGTTGATGTTGTCGTTGAGCCCGCCGTCGATGCCGGCCTTCCTGCAGGCCGCGTCGAGCTCGACCAGCGACGGCCGTGCCGGCTTTCCATCGCGCTCGCCGAACGACACGCCCGAGGCGCCGCTGTGCAGGATCTCGCCATTGGGTCCCAGCATGCCGGAGATGCGGGCGAGACCGCCCGCGACGTGCGCCGCGCCGAACCGACCGTCGAGCGCGGCGAAGTGGGCATGGCCGTTCAGCATCGGCACGATGACGGTGTCCGGCCCGACCGCCGGTGCGATGGACTCCATCGCCGAGTCGAGATCGTAGGCCTTGCAGGCCAGCACGATGACATCGTAGGGCCCCCCTTCGCTGCCCTTGGTCACGACCTTGACCGGCACGACCGCGTCGCCCTTGGGGCTTTTCACCACGAGGCCTTCGGCGCGCACCTTCCCGGCGCGCTTCTCGCGCAGCAGGAAGGTGGTGTCGATGCCGGCCTGGGTGAGGCGCGCGCCCCAATAGCCGCCGACCGCGCCGGCGCCAAGAATCAGGATCTTCACGTCTTCAGGTTCCTTTCGGCCAGCCAGTCGTCGAGCCAGGTGGCGAGGTCTTCGGTCTGGTGATGGATGTGGCTGAGATCGGCGTCGGCCGCGCGCTTCACGCTCTCGTCGGTGCGGATCCACACCGTGCGCATGCCGATGTCGGCGGCGGGCTTCAGGTTGACGGAGATGTCGTCGGCGAAGGCGGCGCGCGTCGGGTCGATGCCATGCTTCTTCACCAGCGCGGCGTAGATCTGCGGATGCGGCTTGGGCCAGTACTCGCCCGCCGCGATGTCGAAGATCGCCTCGAAATGATGGGCCACGCCCAGCCGTTCCATCACGCGCTCGGCGTGCGGCACGTCGCCGGCGGTAAAGATGAGCTTGCGGCCCGGCAGCGCGCGCAGCGACGCTTCGAGCGCGGGATTGGCCTCGACCGGCGAGTAGTCGATGTCGTGGACATAATCGAGATAGTGCGTGGGATCGACGCCGTGCAGGGTCATCATGCCCCGCATCGACGTGCCGTGGTCGCGCCAGTACTGCTTCTGCACGATCCGCGCCTCTTCGGGCGTGACCTTCAGCCAGTCGGCGATGTAGCGCCCGATGCGCACGTCGACCTGCGCGAACAGGTTGCAGCGCGCCGGGTAGAGCGTGTTGTCCAGATCGAACAGCCAGACGTCGGGATCGTGTGCGGGGGGATCGTATTTGGAAGCCATTGACGCTGGATTACCGGCCAGCCGTGCGCTTGTCGAGCCGGCGCTTTATAAGGGCAAAGATGGATACCCTGACGATCGTTCTCCTCGCCGCCGTCATGCTGCTGGCGCTTGTGCTGGCCGTCATCCTGATGCGGCAGGGCGGTGGCAACCGCGAGGCCGAGCAGATCCGCCAGCACCTCGCTTTGGCGCTGAGCCAGCAGGCCGAGACCGTGCAACGGGTCGAGAATTCACTGCGCGAACAGGAACGGGCGCTGAGCAAGGTCGTCGAGGAGCGGCTCGACCGCACCGAGAAGGCGACCGGCCAGATCGTCACCGACCTGCGCGAGCGGCTGGTCCGCATCGACGAGGCGCAGAAGAAGATCGGCGAGCTGTCGACCCAGGTCGTGAGCCTGCAGGAGGTCCTGTCCAACAAGCAGGCCCGCGGCGCCTTCGGCGAGGTCCAGCTGAACGACCTGGTGCAGAGCGCGCTGCCGCCCTCGGCCTACGACTTCCAGGTGACGCTCTCGACCGGCGTGCGCGCCGACTGCCTGCTGAAGCTGCCCAATCCGCCGGGCTCGATCGCCATCGACGCCAAGTTCCCGCTGGAAAGCTACAGCCAGCTGCGGGCGGTGCCGGCCGGCGACGGCGCGGCGCTGCTGGTCGCACAGCGCGGCTTCCAGCAGGCGATCCGCAAGCACATCGCCGACATCCGCACCAAGTACATCGTGCCCGGCGAAACCGCCGAGTCGGCCCTGATGTTCCTGCCCTCGGAAGCCGTCTATGGCGAGCTGCACGCCAACTTCACCGGCCTGGTCGAGGAATCCTACAGAGCGCGGGTGTGGATCGTGTCGCCGACCACCATGATGGCGACCCTGAACACGGTGCGCGCCGTGCTGAAGGACGTGCGCATGCGCGAGCAGGCCGGCGAGATCCAGAAGACGGTGGGGCTGCTGCTCGACGACGTGAAGCGGCTCGACGAGCGGGTCGAGAAGCTGAAGTCGCACTTCGTGATGACGGAGAAGGACCTGAAGGACGTCGGCACGTCGGCCGACCGCATCGCCAAGCGCGGCCAGCGCATCCTCGACGTCGACCTCGGCGAGGAGCCTGCGGCGCTGCCGCCGAAGGTTTAGCGGGCAAAATGCAAAGGTCCCTCGCTCCGCTCGGGATGCCAGCATTTTTTGGATCGGCGCACGGCGCCAAACCCAACAACCATTGTCATCCTGAGCGCAGCGAAGGACCTTTCTCTTTCTCCGATCAGCCCCACGGACCGCGGCGGGGAGTCTGCGGCGCGGGATTGGCCCATGGGCCGCGGCGGGGCGCCGAGGGGGCCTGCGGGCGGGCCTGGTAGGCCGGGGCCTGGCTCGCCATTGCCTGCAGGCGCGCGATTCGCTCTTCCATCGGCGGATGGGTCGAGAACAGGCTCGACAGGCCGCCGGCCGCGGCCAGCGGGTTGGCGATGTACATGTGCGCGGTCGCCGGATTGCGCTCGGCGGCCTCGTTGTGGATCTGCTGCGTGCCGGCATGCAGCTTGGCCAGCGCCGAGGCCAGCCACTGCGGCTGGCCGGAGATCTCGGCGCCCATGCGGTCGGCCTCGTATTCGCGGCTGCGGCTGATCGCCATCTGCACCAGCATGGCGGCCATCGGCGCCAGGATCATCGCGGCGATGGCGACGATCGGATTGACCAGCGGCCGGCCCTCGGAGTCGCGGCCGCCACCCATCAGGCCGCCGAAGCTGGCCAGCATGCCGATGGCGCCCGACAGGGTCGCGGCCACGGTCATGATCAGGGTGTCGCGGTGGCGGACATGGGCCAGTTCGTGCGCCATCACGCCGGCCACCTCCTCGCGGCTGAGGTGGCGCAGCAGGCCGGTGGTCGCGGCCACGGCGGCATGCTCGGGATCGCGGCCGGTCGCGAAGGCGTTCGGCTGGTCCTCGTCGATCAGGTAGACGCGCGGCATCGGCAGGCCGGCGCGCTGTACCAGCTCGTGGACGATACCGAACAGCTCGGGCGCATTCTCCGGCCCGACTTCCTGGGCATTGGCCATGCGCAGGACCATCTGGTCGCTGTTCCAGTAGGCAAAGAGGTTCATGCCCAGCGCCGCGACGAAGGCGATGACGAGGCCGGTCTGGCCTCCCATGAGATAGCCGGCCACCAGGAAGAAACCGGTCAGCGCGGCGAGCAGGAGGGCGGTCTTGACGTAATTCATGCCCGACAAGATGGTCTGCAACTATGGCGAATCAAGGTATGGGCAGGCATCATGCCGCCATGACCAATCCAACCGATCCGACCAAGCCCGTCCCGCCGCAGCCGCCCAAGGCCGATACGGCCACCGCCGCGGCCACGCCCGCCACCGTGCCGCCCGAGAAACCCAAGAAGGTCGAGGAGATCGGCGGCCCGCCCGGTCCCGAGCCCACCCGCTACGGCGACTGGCAGTTCAACGGCAAGGTGACGGACTTTTAAACGCCCACTGTCATCGCGAGCGCAGCGAGGGACCTTTGGGCTGTGGAAAGGTCCCTCGCTGCGCTCGGGATGACAAAAATCGAGTTAACCCCGAGTAAGCCATGAACAAAGCCGACATCTTCCACCCCACCTTCAAGGCGCAACCCTGGTGGTGGGAGGCATGGACGCCCAACAACGCGCTGAGCGTCGACCCCCCGGCCAGGACCGACGTGGTGATCGTGGGGGCGGGCTATGGCGGCCTGTCGACGGCGCTGGAGCTGCGGCGCAACGGCATCGACTGCGTGGTGCTGGAACGCGGCGTGTTCGGCATCGGGGCGTCGACGCGCAACGGCGGCATGCTGTCGGGCGGCACCAACATCGCCAAGGGGCTGGGCGGCAAGAACCCCAAGGTCGAGGCCGAGTTCGAAGCCAACAAGGCGGCGTTCCTGGGCAGCGGCGCCGATTCGCTGCAGACCCTGATCGACATCATCCATCGTGAGAAGATCGATTGCGGCCTCATCACCACCGGCCGCTTCACCGGCGCCTGGACGCCCAAGCACTACGACGACCAGGCGCGCAAGGTCGAGATGTTCAACAAGTACGCCCATGTCGGCGCCGAGATGATCCCGCGCGAACGCGTGCGCGAGATGATGGCGTCGGACTATTACTATGGCGGCATGTACGTTAGGAGCGGCGGCAACCTCCATCCGGCGCGCTACTACAAGGGCCTGCTCGAAGCCGCGCACACTCAGGGCGCCGTCCTGTGCGGCGACGTCGAGGCCGAGCGCATCGAGAAGACCAATGACGCGAAGACGGGACGCGGCTGGCGCGTGCTGACGGCCAAGGGCCCGATCGCCTGCAAGGAAGTCGTCATCGCGACCAACGGCTATACCGGCGACCTGACGCCCAAGCTCAAGATGCGCGTCGTGCCGGTGGCGAGCCACATCATCGCCACCGAAGAGCTGCCGATGCCGGCCACCGACCTGATCCCGCTGCAGCGCTCGATCGGCGACACCAAGCGGGTGCTGACCTATTACCGGCCCTCGCCCGACGGCAGGCACATGATCTTCGGCGGACGCGCCCGCTTCACCGCGGCGCCGCCGGAAGTGAGCGCACCGATCCTCTACCAGTACATGATCGACCGCTTCCCGCAGCTCGAGGGCATCCGCATCACGCACGTGTGGACGGGCAACGTGGCCTTCGCGCTCGATTCGATGTCGCACATGGGCCAGGACGACGGCATGCACTACCTGCTGGCCTGCAACGGCAGCGGCGTCGCCATGATGACCTATCTCGGCACCCAGACCGCGAAGAAGATCGCGGGCGGCTCGAACGCGCCGGTCAATGCCTTCGACGGCCGCGAGTTCCCCGGGCATCCGCTCTACAACGGCGACCCGTCGCTCTATCTGCCGCTGATCGGCGCGCTCTATCGCACACGCGACTGGCTCGACCGCAAGATGGCTTAGGGCGGGATGATTTGAGGAAGCAGAAGCACTCCGTCGTCTCGACCGGAGCCGAGCGCAGCGAGGCGAAGTGGAGAGACTTTCTTTCGACGATTTGCCAGCTTTTGGTTGAGAGAAGATCTCTCCGCTCCGCAGCGGAACCTGCCCCGGGGTCTTCGAGGGGCGCTACGGTCGTAGACGACGGGCATTTGGGGAATGAAAGCAATGAAAGTTGGCATCGTAGGCGCGGGCGCAATCGCGTTTGGAATGGCGGCGTTTCTCGAACAGGCGGGACATGCCGCCACCCTGTGGTCGCCGTCGGGCGAACGCACCAAAGCACTGGCCGCCGGTGAGCCGCTGACGGCCGCGGGCGCAATCGAGGGATCGTTCAAACCGGCTGTCGCCACCAGCGCCGAGGCACTCGTCGCCGGCGCCGACGTGGTCCTGATCGCGCTGCCGGCCTACGGCCACAAGCACGTCTTCGACAGGATCGCGCCGTACATCACCGCGACGCAGACGGTCATCGTCAGCTCGCACGCCTCGTTCGGCTCGCTCTATCTCTCGCGCCTGCTGGCCGCCCGAGGCATCACGGTACCGATCGTGGCGTGGGGCACGACGCTGGTGAGCGGCCGCCAGACCGGCGCGGCCAAGGTGCAGGTCAACACGGTCCGTAAGACGGTCGATCTCGCCACCGTGCCGGCGTCGCGCAGCGCCGCGGGCCTGGCGACGTGCCAATCGTTGTTCGGCGACCGCTTCGTCGACCGGCAGAGCCTGCTGGCCATCGCGCTCAGCAATCTCAATCCGACGATCCACATGGGCATCGCGCTTGGCAACATGACGCGCATGGAGCGCGGCGAGACGTGGGGCCAGGCCGAGAACGTGACACCTAATGTCGGCCGCCTGCTGGAAGACCTCGACGCAGAGCGGCGCGCGATAGCGGCGGCGCTCGGCCTCGACGTCCGCACGATCTTCCAGCACCTCAACCTGTCGTTCGGCGTACCCCTGGGCTCGGCGTTCGAGATGCACCAGGCCATGCACGCCATCGGCAAGAGCGGCGCCGGCCCGAAGACGGCCGACAGCCGCTACGTCACCGAGGATGTGCCGTTCGGCCTGGTGCCCACCGCGAAGCTCGGCCGCCTCGCGGGCCACCCCGCGCCGTTGCACGAGGCCGGCGTCAGTCTGTTTTCGGCGATGTATGGCCGCAACTTCAGCGCCGAGAACGATCTTCTGTCTGCCTTGGACATCGGCTCGCTCTCGTTGAGCCAACTCCAGGCACTGTGCCGTGATGGCTATTCCCCTCTGTCGTCCTGAGCGCAGCGAAGGACCTAGCAGAACGACCGAAGTACTCCTTGGCTGGCGTTAGATCCTTCGCTGCGCTCAGGATGACAAGAATTGAGAGCCAAGAGATGATCGCCGACACCCTCCCCGTCTCCCTGGCCGACATCCGTGCTGCCGCGGCGCGCATCAAGGGCGCGGTCGTCCATACGCCGTGCCTGCGCAGCGAGACGCTGTCGCGCATCGCCAGGGCCGACGTCTGGATCAAGTTCGAGAACCTGCAGTTTACCGCCTCGTTCAAGGAGCGCGGCGCGCTCAACACCTTGCTGCAGCTCAGCGACGAGGAGCGGCATCGCGGCGTCATCGCCATGTCGGCCGGCAACCATGCGCAAGGCGTCGCCTATCACGCGGGCCGGCTGGGCATTCCCGCGACCATCGTGATGCCGTCCTTCACGCCCAACACCAAGGTCAAGCACACGCGCGGCCACGGCGCGCGGGTTGTCCTGATCGGCGACACGCTGGCGGAAGCGGCGGCCGAGGCCCATCGCCTGGCCGACGCCGAGAAGCTGGTGTTCGTCCATCCCTACGACGATCCGCGCATCATCGCGGGCCAGGGCACGATCGCGCTGGAGATGCTGCACGACGTGCCCGAGCTCGACACGCTGGTGGTGCCGGTCGGCGGCGGCGGCATGCTGGCCGGCTGCGCCGTCGCGGCGCGCGGGCTGAAACCCGACGTGAAGATGATCGGCGTCGAATCGGCCGGCTACTCGGCCATGCGCCAGCTGCTGGCCGGCGAGCCGGTCACGGTCGGCGGCGACACGATCGCCGAGGGCATCGCGGTGCGCGACATCGGCCAGACGCCGCTCGCCATCGCCCGCGCCCTGGTCGACCGGGTGCTGGCGGTCGACGAGGTGGCGATCGAACGCGCCATCGCGCTGTTCCTCGAAGTCGAGAAGACCGTGGCCGAGGGCGCGGGCGCCGCGGGGCTGGCCGCCCTGCTGGCCCATCCCGAGGTCTTCGCCGGCCGCAAGGTCGGGCTGATCCTGTGCGGCGGCAACATCGACACCCGCCTGCTGGCCTCGGTCCTGCTGCGCGGCCTGGTCCGCGACGGCCGCATCGTGCGGCTGCGGCTGATGATCGGCGATGCGCCAGGTCAGCTCGCCCGCGTGGCCGGCCTGATCGGCGGTGCCGGCGGCAACATCGTCGAAGTCCTGCACCAGCGGCTGTTCGGCGTGGTCGCCAAGGCCACCGAACTCGACGTCACGGTCGAGACCCGCGATCGCGCCCACCTGGGCGAGCTCCTGGCCGCCCTGCAATCCGACGGCTTCAAGGTCCGCGTCCTCGAGGGGGCGGACGCGTAAGTCTGGCGGCACGTCCTGTGTATACCGCAGTTGACGGATAGCCTATCGTATACTACCGTATACACATGATCGAGGTCCTCGAGGCGCCGCAGTTCAGAAAGTGGTTCCGAGGGCTCAAAGACAAGAATGCCGCCATCGCCATAACGAAGCGAATCAACCGGGTGAGGGGTGGCCTTTTCGGCGACGTAAAGTCGGTTGGTGGCGGGGTAGCGGAACTCCGCTTCCACCTCGGCGCCGGTCACCGGGTCTACTTCCTGAAGCGGGGCCTGACCGTGGTGATCTTGCTCTACGGCGGCGACAAGTCCTCACAGGAGGGCGACATCGAGAAGGCCAAGGAGATCGCTAAAACTGTCTAACAAAGACTACTGATTTATAACTCAGAGTGGATAACAGAGCATGCCCACCAAGACCAAGACCACCCCTTTCGATGGATCCTTCCATCTCAGGAATGATGTCGAGGCCCAGCTCGACGTTCTCAACGATGCGCTCGATAGCGGCAGTGCGGTGGTGATCGGCGCGGCCCTCGGCGATATCGCCAGGGCACGCGGCATGACCGACATAGCTAAAAAAGTCGGCATGACGAGGGCCGGGCTTTACCGGGCGCTCAGCAGCGATGGTAACGCGAAGCTGTCGACCGTCGCCTCCGTCTTGGAAGCGCTAGGCATCAAGCTCAAAGCGGAGCCTGTGAAGGTCGCCCGTGCAGGCCTCTCGATTGGCAAGGACCGCAAGAAAAGAGTCTCCTTCCCGAAGCTGGCGGATGGCGAGGCGAGGAAGGTCGCCATTGTGAAGCACCGGACCTCGACCAAAACAGCCGTCGCGAAGGCCGCTTGATACTACAATGAAACTGCCCGCGCCTGTGGCGTCACGCGCCGACGCGTAGCTGTGCTCACCACAGGTCGGGCTTGGCGACCATCAACAGATAGATGGCGACCAGCGCGATGAACGCTGGCCAGCCCAAGGCGAACCAGAGCCGCATGGCGCTGTAGTAACCGGGCGGCAACGGCTGGTTCAGGGCGACCGCGCGCGCCGCCAGATCACGTGCGCGAATCTGCAGCACGACGACCGGCACCCAGCAGACGAAGGCCAGAACATAGAGCGCATAGGTCACGACGAGCCAGGACGCGCTGAGATCGAGGTTACTCTGCATCGCAAGCGCCAGGCCGGTGATCGGCTGCAGGATGCCCGCCGGCAGCGTGAACAGCCAATCGGCCAGGACGACGTTACGCGTCACGATGGCGATGCCGCGGACGTCACCGCGCAGATGCGCGAACCACATCTGGAAGGCCGTGCCGAGGCCCGTCCCGAACAGCACCGTGCTGCTCAGGATGTGCAGCCACTTCATCCAGAGATAGGAATCGATGCCCAGGATCACCGCTCCTCCTCCAGGACCATCCAGACAGCGATCAGCGCCAGGATGGGCAGGTTCTTGAGCAAGGCCCCGAACGGTTCGAGCCAGAGCGCCGGCGCCAGCACGGTGAGCAGGATCGTATAGCCAGCGACGACAGCCATCTGGATCGCCGCCATCCAGCGTGGCCGCCAGCGCACCAGCAGCGCCCCGGCAATCAGCAGGTCCACGCCCGAGAAGGCGAGCGCCAGAGGCCGCGACGGCAGACCGAGGCTTGAAAACGCGGCATCCACCACGGCGTAGGAAGCGACGGGCGCCAGCACGCCGGCGAGTGCCGAGCCGAGCCAAAGCAGGATCAGGATCGTTCGCAAAAGCGGCCGCAAAAAGTAGAGACGGGCGTGCCAAAGGTCCTGGGTCTGGGCGGGCCTGCGCGCCAGCATCTCGTCCATCCGGCGCGGCGTGAAGCCGATCTTGTCGGCGAAGGTCATGGCCGGCTCTTTCCCGGCATTGCCGACCTCGAGCTGGCGCAGACTGGCGGTGCCGAGCGGGCCGCCGCCCGCGAGATCGGCGATGCGTGCGGCAACGAGCATTGCGGGCATCGGGATCGAAAAGGTGAGAGCGGGGGCGAGGCCGAGCCAGGCACGGTACTTCCCGATCAGTCCACGCAAGGTCACCACTTCAGGGCCGACAGGTTCGAGGGTCTGACGCGCAAACCGATCGCTCTCCACGACCCTCACCACCGTCTCGACCAGATCGTCGATGTGGATCGGTCGAAACGCCGCTGACCCGTCACCGACAAGCGGACTGATGCCCGGCAAGCCTGCGAGCCCCCGCAGCGCCGACGTGCCGCCGTAGCTACCTTCGCCATAGACCAGCGACGGCCTCAGGATTGTCCAGTCGAGGGATAGCGTCCGAAGATGATCGTCAGCCCGCTTCTTGGTCAGCGAATAGATCGTCTCCGCTTCCGTGTCGGCGCTGATGGCGGATATCTGAACGACGCGACGAACCCCCGTCGCGACGCAGGCGTCGAACAGCACCATGGGCGCCTTGGCATGGATAGCCTCGATATCCTGCCCTCTGCCGCCGTGAAGCACGCCGGCACAATTGATGACGGCATCGATCCCGGCCAGGCGGGGCAGCCAATCGGACGCCGCGGTATCCCGGTTGAAGTCGGCGGCGAGGGCAGACACACCCGGAAACCTGCTTCGGAGAGCCGCCGGGTTGCGAACCGCGGCGACCACCTCGTGCCCCCGGGCCATGAGCCCGGCGAGAAGCTGTCCGCCAATGAATCCGTTCGCGCCTGTCAGCAGAATTCGCACGGCGGGACCTTAGCAAAGCCGCGCCGCCTTGGCGCGATGAGCCGCAATGGCGATCCACCGCCGACCGGGCTAAAAGACCGGCCATGTCCGCCTCGACCCAGTACGTCCCCTCACCCACGCCCGACCTGGCCCGCATCCAGCGCGCGTTGATCTCCGTTTCCGACAAGGAGGGCCTGGTCGAACTGGGCAAGGCGCTGGCGGCGCACGGGGTCGAGATCCTCTCGACCGGCGGGTCGGCCAAGGCGCTGCGCGACGCCGGCCTCACGGTGGTCGAGGTCAGCGACCATACCGGCTTCCCCGAGATCATGGACGGGCGGGTCAAGACGCTGCAGCCCTCGATCCATGGCGGCATCCTGGCCCGCCGCACCGACGCCGGCCACCAGAAGGCGATGAGCGACCACCGGATCGCGGGCATCGATCTGGTGGTGGTGAACCTCTACCCGTTCGAGGCGACCGTCGCGCGCGGCGCCGATTTCCCGACCTGCGTAGAGAACATCGACATCGGCGGCCCGGCGCTGATCCGTGCCTCGGCCAAGAACCACGACTTCGTGACGATCGTGGTCGATCCGAAGGATTACGCCTCGTTGCTGGACGAGCTCACGGCCCACAAGGGCGCCACGACCCTGGCGCTGCGCCGCAAGCTGGCGGCCAAAGCCTATGCCCGCACCGCCTCCTACGATTCGGCAATCGCCAACTGGTTCGCCGCGCAGGAAGGCGAGACCTTCCCCGAGCGGCTGACCCTGTCGGCAGAGCGCGTGCAAACGCTGCGCTACGGCGAGAACCCGCACCAGAAGGCGGCCTTCTACAGCGACGGCAGCAAGCGGCCGGGCGTCGCCACGGCGCGCATGGTCCAGGGCAAGGAGCTGTCCTACAACAATATCGGCGACACCGAATCGGCCTATGAGTGCGTCGCGGAGTTCGCCGAATCCGCCATCGTCGTCGTGAAACACGCGAACCCGTGCGGCGTGGCGGTCGACGCCGACCAGTTCGCGGCCTACCAGAAGGCCTATGCCTGCGATCCCGTCTCGATCTTCGGCGGCATCGTGGCGGTCAACCGCACGCTGGAGGCCCGGGTCGCGGCCGAGCTGGTGAAGCTCTTCCTCGAGGTCGTGATCGCGCCCGATGCGACGCCGGAGGCGCTTTCCATCCTCGCCACCAAGAAGAACGTCCGCGTGCTGCTGGCCGGCACCCTGCCCGATCCGACGACGCAAGGCATGACCCTGAAGAGCGTGGCCGGCGGCTATCTGTTCCAGACGCGCGACAACGGCCACCTCACGAAGGCTGACCTCAAGGTTGTGACCAAGCGGTCGCCGACGGCCAAGGAACTCGACGACCTGCTGTTCGCCTTCACCGTCTGCAAACACGTGAAGTCGAACGCCATCGTCTATGCCAGGGACGGCGCCACGGTGGGTGTCGGCGCCGGCCAGATGAACCGCCGCGACAGCTCACGCATCGCCGCCATCCGCGCCGCCGAATCGGGCGAGGCGGCGGGCCTGAAGGTGAGCCCCGCGGTCGGCAGCGTCGTGGCTTCGGACGCCTTCTTCCCGTTCGCCGACGGTCTTCTGGCCGCGGCGGAGGCCGGCGCGACGGCAATCATCCAGCCGGGCGGCTCAATGCGCGACAAGGAAGTGATCGAGGCGGCCGACAACGCCGGTCTCGCCATGGTCTTCACCGGGATGCGGCACTTCCGGCACTGAGCAAAATTGTCGTCCTGAGCGCAGCGAAGGACCTGACGGAACGACCAGAGCACTCCGTAGCGGGCGCAAGATCCTTCGCTTCGCTCCAGGGCGGGGGTTACCCCGCCCGAGATGACAAGGGTTGGGCGCGCGCCTATCCGACCTTGATCTGCCTGGCCGACGCCATCGCCTTGCGGCGGGCGTCCTTGACGGTGCGGCCGGTGGCCAGCGCGACGGCCATGCGGCGGTGGCCCTTGACCTCGGGCTTGCCGAAGATGCGCACCGACGTTCCCGGCGCGGCCAACGCCTTGGCGATGCCGCTGTAGGTCGGGTCCTTGATATTGCCGTGGCCGAGCACGGGCACCGAGGCGCCGGGCTGACAGGTGATCTGCGGGATCGGCAGGCCGAGGATGGCACGGACATGCAGCTCCATCTCGCTCATGTTCTGCGAGACCATGGTCACCATGCCGGTGTCGTGCGGGCGCGGCGACAGTTCGGAGAACCACACCGTGTCGCCCTTCACGAACAGCTCGACGCCGAACAGGCCGCGGCCTTTGGCGCCGCACAGCTCGTTCACGATCTTCTTCGCGATGTCGCGCGCCTTGCGCAGCGCCGTCTTCGACATGGCGTGCGGCTGCCAGCTCTCGCGATAGTCGCCGTCGACCTGGATATGGCCGATCGGCTCGCAGAAGCCGAAGCCGCCCTCGTGGCGCACGGTGAGCATCGTGATCTCGTAGTCGAAGTCGATGGCGCCCTCGACAATCACAAGACCGGTGCTGGCGCGCGTGCCTTCCTTCGCGATCTTCCAGCTCTTCGCGACGTCGGCGGGCTTGCGCGCGACGCTCTGGCCGTGGCCCGACGAGGACATCGTGGGCTTGATGAAGCAGGGAAAGCCAACCGCTTCGGCGCCCGCCTGCAGCTCCTCGAGGCTGGCGGCAAAGCGATAGGGCGAAGTCGGCAGCTTGAGTTTCTCGGCCGCCAGCTGGCGGATGCCGCGGCGATCCATCGTAAGCCGCGCGGCACGAGCGGTCGGGATGACGGTCCACCCCTCCTTCTCCAGCTCGACCAGGGTGTCGGTGGCGATGGCCTCGATCTCGGGCACGATGAAGTCGGGCTTCACCGTCTCGACGACATGGCGCATCGCCCCGCCGTCGCGCATGTCGAAGACATAGGCGCTGTTGGCCACCAGCATGGCCGGCGCGTCGGCATAGCGGTCGCAGGCAATGACCTCGATGCCGAAGCGCATCGCTTCGATGACGACTTCCTTGCCGAGTTCACCGGAGCCCAGCATCATGAGCTTGATCGCGGAGCGCTTGAGGGGCGTGCCGAATTTCTTGATCTTCATCGACCAATGATAGCAGGCCAACAAGGCTGTCGTCCTGAGCGCAGCGAAGGACCTGACGCAGCGACCAAGGTACTGCGTTGCTGGCGCGAGATCCTTCGCTTCTCTCCAGGGCGGGGGTTACCCCGCCCGAGATGACAAAGGTTAGGGCTTCGCTTCCGGTGGCTTCGCTTCCTCTTTCCGACCACGGGTCAGCCAACGGAAGAACAGCGGCACGAAAACGAAGCCGAAGCTGCCCGAACCCAGGCTTGCCCGCTTCCGACAGACCCAGTCGCCACCTGGGGCAGATTGACCTCACATTTTCTGGTGAAACCTGTTCCCCGGAGGTGTCTCGGTTACTTCTGGAGGAATTGACACCGCAGGGTGCCGCAACCACATGTCGACTTCGCGACGCAGAATTGTTCGCAGGAGGGTCCAAGTGTCCGCACGTCGCCGCCTGCTGGCTGCCGCCAGCCTTTGCCTTTGGGCCCTTTCGTCCACCTCCTTCGCCCAGGGCGGCCCGCCGGCCATGCCGGTCGGCGTTGCCGAACCCCTCGCCAAGCGCGTCACCCAGTGGGACGAATATTCCGGCCGCTTCGAGGCGGTCGCGTCCGTCGAAGTGCGGGCGCGCGTCTCGGGCTTCATCGACAAGATCGATTTTCGCGACGGCCAGATCGTCAAGGTCGGCGATCCGCTCTTCATCATCGACAAGCGACCTTACGAGATCGCGGTGGAATCGGCGGACGCCGACGTCGCGCGCAACAAGGCCCAGGTCGAACTCGCGGAGCTGCAGGTCAGCCGCGGCGCCTCCCTGATCGCCTCACGCACCATCACCGAGGCCGACAACGATTCGCGCAAGTCCAATCTCGCCGTCGCCCGGGCCCAGCTCAAGTCGGCCGAAGCCGCGCTGCGCAACGCCCAGCTCAACCTCGAATGGACCAACGTCACGGCGCCGATCGCCGGCCGCATCTCGGATCGCAAGGTCGATGCCGGCAACCTGATCTCGGGCGGCCAGAGCGGCGCCACCCTGCTCGCCACGATCGTGACGCTCGATCCCATCCGCTTCGTCTTCGACATCTCGGAGGCCGACCATCTTCGCTACAGCCGCCTGATCCTGTCGGGCGCCCTCGCCTCCTCGCGCGACGGCGCCAATCCGGTCCGCATCCGGCTCTCCGACGAGACCGAGTGGAAGCGCACCGGCAAGGTCGACTTCGTCGACAACGCAATGACCGCGCGGTCCGGCACCATCCGCGTGCGCGCCCTGGTCGACAACAAGGACCAGCTCCTGACGCCCGGGATCTTCGGCCGCCTGCAGCTCTTCGGCGGCGAATACGATGCGCTGCTGATTCCCGACTCGGCCATCATCTCCGACCAGGCGCGCAAGATCGTCTTCACGGTCGGCGACGGCGGCGTGGTGCAGGCCAAGCCGGTGACGCTGGGCACGCTCGTCGACGGCCTGCGCGTGATCCGCTCCGGCCTCGCGCCCACCGACAAGGTGGTGCTCGACGGCCTCGCCAATCCGATGGTCCGGCCGGGCGCCAAGGTCGTCCCCCAGAAGGGCGAGATCGTCGCCAAGGCCAAGTAAGGGGCCCCCATGCGTTTTTCACACTTCTTCATCGACCGGCCGATCTTCGCGTCGGTGCTCTCGGTCATCATCGTGATCGTGGGCTTCATCGCCCAGCGCGGGTTGCCCGTGGCGGAGTATCCCGAGATCGCCCCGCCGACCGTCAACATCACCGCGACCTATCCCGGCGCGTCCGCCGAAGTGATCGCCGAGACGGTGGCCACGCCGATCGAGCTCGAGGTCAACGGCGTCGACGACATGCTCTACATCACGTCGCAGTCGACCGGTGACGGGCGTCTGTCGATCAACGTCGTGTTCAAGCCCGGCGTCGACATCGACCAGGCCCAGGTGCTGGTGCAGAACCGCGTCGCGGTGGCCCAGCCACGCCTGCCCGAGGACGTGCAGCGCCTCGGCATCGTGGTGCGCAAGGCCTCGCCCGACCTCATGATGGTCGTGCACATCGTCTCGCCGGACGGCAGCCGCGACCAGCAGTACATCTCCAACTACGCCACGCTCTACGTGAAGGACGTGCTGACCCGCGTCGACGGTGTGGGCAACGTGCTGGTGTTCGGCGGCCGCGACTACTCGATGCGCATCTGGCTCGACCCGGCCCGGGTCGCCGCACGCAACCTCACGGCCGGCGAAGTCGTGCTGGCGCTGCGGGCGGCGAACCTCCAGGTCGCGGCCGGTGCGGTCAACCAGGCGCCGGCGGTGTCGCCGGGCGGGTTCACCCTGTCGGTGCGCACGCTGGGGCGGTTGAGCTCGCCCGAACAGTTCGAAAACATCGTGATCCGCGCCGAGCCGGACGGGTCGGTGACGCGCCTGCGCGACATCGCCCGCGTCGAGCTGGGCGCGCAGGACTACACGCTGAACGCCTACCTCAACAACAAGACGGCCACCGCCCTCGGCATCTTCCAGCGCCCCGGGTCCAACGCCCTCTCCACCTCGGACGCCATCATCGCCGAGATGGAGCGGCTGAAGAAGAGCTTCCCGGCCGGCCTCGACTACACGATCGTCTACAATCCCACGACCTTCATCCAGGCCTCCGTCGATGCCGTCATCACGACCCTGTTCGAGGCCGTGATCCTCGTCGTCATCGTCGTGATCCTGTTCCTGCAGACCTGGCGCGCGGCGATCATCCCGATCCTCGCCATCCCGGTCTCGCTGATCGGGTCGTTCGCCTTCATGGCCGCGGTGGGCATCTCCTTCAACACGCTGTCGCTGTTCGGCCTGGTGCTGGCGATCGGCATCGTCGTCGACGACGCCATCGTCGTGGTCGAGAACGTCGAGCGCTACCTGAAACAGGGCATGTCGCCCAAGGAGGCCGCGCACAAGACGATGGACGAGGTCGGCGGTGCGCTGATCGCCATCTCCCTGGTGCTGATCGCGGTGTTCCTGCCGACGGCGTTCATCACCGGCCTGCAGGGCACGTTCTACAAGCAGTTCGCCATCACCATCGCCGCCTCGACCGCCATCTCGGCCTTCGTGTCGCTCACGCTCTCGCCCGCGATGGCGGCGTTGCTGCTGAAGACCCATGCCGTGTCGCATGTCGAGAAGCCCAGGCCCGGCCTGATGGAGCGTCTGGCCTGGCCGGTCCACTGGTTCTTCGGCCAGTTCAACCGCGGCTTCGAGGCGCTTTCGAACTTCTACGGGCGCATGACGTCGCGGCTGATCCGCATGGGCTTCATCATGCTGGTGATCTACGCCGGCCTGCTGGCGCTCACCCAGAATCGCCTCGTCTCGACTCCGACCGGCCTGGTGCCGCAGCTCGACCGCTCCTACCTGATCGCGGCCATGCAGCTTCCCGCCGGTTCGACGCTCGAGCGGTCGGACGCCCTGGTCCGCAAGGCCAGCGAAATCATCCTGTCGCGGCCGGGTGTCGCGAACGCCGTGTCGTTCGTCGGCTTCGACGGCGCGACCTTCACCAACGCGCCCAACACCGGCGTGATCTTCGTCACCCTGAAGCCCTTCAAGGACCGGCCGGGCATCTCCAAGGACATGATCCTGGCCGATCTGCGCGGGCAGATGTTCGCGTTGCGCGAAGCCTTCGTGTTCGTCCTGGAGCCGCCCTCCGTGCCGGGCATCGGCACCGGCGGTGGCCTCAAGGGTTACGTGCAGGACCGGGCCTCGCGCGGGCTGACGGCGCTCGAAGGCGCCACCTGGGCCCTCGCCGGCGCGGCCGGACAGACGCCGGGCCTGACCCAGGCCTTCACGCTCTACAACACGCGCACGCCGCAGATCTTCGCCGACATCGACCGCACCAAGGCCGAGCAGCTGGGCGTGCCGATCGCGCGGGTGTTCGAGACCCTGTCGGCCTACATGGGCTCGGCCTACGTCAACGACTTCAACATCCTCGGCCGCACCTACCGCGTGACCGTGCAGGCCGACGATCCCTATCGCCTCACCCTGCGCGACGTCGAGAACCTCAAGACGCGCAGCGTGAGCGGCGAGATGGTCCCGATCGGCGCCGTCGCGACCTTCGAGGACATCACCGGCCCCTACCGCGTGGCCCGCTACAACCTCTATCCGGCCGCCGAGGTCCAGGTCGCCCTGCAGCGCGGCTACTCGTCGGGCCAGGGTATCGCCACGATGGAAGGGCTGGCGGAGAAGGTGCTGCCGTCGGGCTTCGGCTTCGAATGGACCGAGATCGCGCTCCAGGAGAAGCTGGCCGGCAACACCGCCATCCTGGCCTTCGGCCTGGCCGTGCTGTTCGTCTTCCTGCTGCTGGCGGCGCTCTACGAGAGCTGGCTGCTGCCACTCGCCGTCATCCTGATCGTCCCCATGTGCATCCTGGCGGCCATGATCGGGGTGAACATCCGCGGCCTCGACCGCAACGTGCTGGTCGAGATCGGCCTGGTCGTGCTGGTCGGTCTGGCCGCCAAGAACGCCATCCTGATCGTGGAGTTCGCCAAGCAGGCGCACGAGCAGGGCATGAACCGCTTCGACGCGGCGGTCACCGCCTCCAAGACGCGCCTGCGGCCCATCCTGATGACCTCGCTGGCCTTCATCCTGGGCGTGGTGCCGCTGGTGATCAGCACCGGGGCGGGCGCCGAGATGCGCCAGTCGCTGGGCACCGCGGTGTTCTCCGGCATGCTGGGCGTGACGATCTTCGGCCTGATCTTCACCCCGGTCTTCTACGTGCTCTGCGTCGGCCTTGGCGAATTGCGCTTCAAGTGGCGCAAGCAGGACATCAAGCCGGACTTCAAGCCGCAATAGGCCTCGAGGCGGGTGGCGGGCGCAGCAGCGCGAATGCCACCTGCACGATCCCGGCGGTGAGTCCCATCGCCACGCCGAGACGCCAGGCGAGGTCGTAAGAGCCCAGCGCGTCGAACAGCAGGCCGCCGCCCAGGGCACCGACGAAGCTGCCGACCTGGTGGCTCATGAAGGCCACGCCCTGGATCATCGCCTGCCAGCGCAGGCCGAACATCTCGACCACCGATCCGGCGACCAGCGGCCCCACGCCCAGCCACAGGAAACCCATGGCCGAGGCGAAGACCAGCGTGCTGGCCGCCGTCGGTGGCATCACGAAATAGCAGGCCAGCACGATCGAGCGGGCGATGTAGATGCCGCCCAGCAGGCCGGGCTTCGACCAATACCCGCCGGCCCAGCCGAAGAACAGGCTGCCGAACATGTTGAACAGCGCAATCGCCCCCAGCGCGCCGGCGCTGAGCGCCGGGTCCATGCCGCAGATCGCGAGATAGGACGGCAGGTGCGTGGTGATGAACAGAAGCTGCATGCCACAGACGAAGTAGGCCGCCGTCATCACCAGGAACGACGGATTGCGCAGCGCCGCCGCGAGCGCGAGGCGGGGCGAGGCGGCACTCAGGTCACCCGCTGCCGCTGTCGGTGGCGCCAGCCGGTCGACCCTTCCCGCGATCCAGGCGGCCGGCACCATGAACAGCGTGAGTGCGAGGAAGCCCAGCAACCCGGCGCGCCAGCCGAAATCGCTCGTGAGCATCTGGCCGAGCGGCGCCGAGAGCAGCGCGCCCAGCGAGCCGGTGGCAGTGATGGCGCCCAGCACGAAGCTGCGCATTTTCGCGGGAACGGCGCGCGCGCCCACGGCCAGCGAGATGGCCGAGGCGGTACAGGCGAGCGCCAGGCCGACCAGGACGCCGCCCCCCAGCAGGACGCCGGTCATGCCGTCCGCCGTCGCGAACAGGCCCAGCCCGGCGACGTAGAGCGCCGCGCCACCGACCATGATCGGCCGGAAGCCCACGCGCACGGCCAGGGCGCCCGCCACCGGCTGCAGGAAGCCCCAGGCGAGGTTCTGGACCGACATCGCCAGCGCGAAATCGGAGACGGTGAGCGCAATGTCCCGCGTCAGCGGCTGCAGGACGAGGCCGAAGCTCTGGCGCACGCCCATGCCGAGGCTCAACATGGCCGAGGCGCCGATCAGGATCGGCAGGACCGGCCGCAATTCCTTTAAGATGGCCATGACATGCCTTCCGAATATTACACAGGTCTGTGTAATCTACGGGCGGTATCGAAAAGGGGTCAAGTCGGCATGGCGAGAGCGGACGCGAGGGCAGCGATGCAGGAGCGCATCCTCGAGACGGCGGACCGGCTGTTCTACGGCCAGGGCATCCGCGCCGTCGGGGTCGACACGATCGCGGCCGAGATCGGCATCAGCAAGCGCACGCTCTACAACCACTTTCCGTCGAAGGACGATTTGATCGTGGCCTACCTGGCGCGGCGGCTGCGGCCCGCACCGCCCTCCGACCGGCCGCCGCTGGAGCAGATTCTGGGTACTTTCGACCGGCTGGAACGCACCATCGCGACCGGGGTTTTCCGCGGCTGCCCCTTCGTGAACGCCGTGGCCGAACTCAAGGAGCCCGCCCACGCCGCCAACAAGATCGCGCTGGCCTTCAAGGAGCAACGCCGGACGTGGTTTCAGGGACTTTTGGAACGGCTCGGCGTCGAGCAGACCGCGTTGCTGTCGATGCAGCTCCAGATCCTGACCGACGGCGCGATCGCTGCCGCCATCGTGCGCGGCGATCCCAGGGTCGCCGCTGCGGCGCTCGAGGCGGCAGCCGTCTTGCTGAAGGCGGCCGGCGTTAATCCCTCGAGCAAGGGCCCGGGTGAGGTCACGTCGGATCAGGCCTCAGGACACGGTGCAGGTCGAGGACCGGCGGCGCGTAGCCGAGCTGACAGAGCAGCGTGTGGACCTGCGCCCGATGATGCGTGTGATGATTGAAGAAGTGCGGCAGGATCACCGACCAGGGGTCCTCGGTGTCGAAGCCTGAATTGTTGACGTCGCGCACGCTGCCTTGCTCGAAGCCCTCGGGCAGGGTCGCGAAGAATTGCTCCATGTGCCGGTCCAGGCGCCCGCGCTCGGCGCGCAGCGCTTCGAACGTCTCATGCTGGACCGCGCCGAGGCCGGTCGAGACGTGCGAGCCACCTTCGAAGCGGGCCATCCAGATCCGATCGCCCAGCAGCAGGTGATTGAGCGTGCCGTGCACGCTGCCGAAGAAGGCGCCGAGATCGCGGCGATACTCCGCGCCGGAAAGCCCGGCGCAGACCGCATACAGCGTTTCGTTGGCCAGCCGGTTATAGCGGGCGTACTGCCCCCACACGCTCACGTCGCGTCAGCGGGAAGCGGCGGAGACCCAGCGCGCGACGTCACGAAAGAAACCGGCGAGGGCGGCGCCGCGCAGGCGCAGGGCGCGGGCTTCGAGCGCCTGGCGTTCGGCGATGGTGGGATAGGGAACGGTGAACATGGCAAAGACCTCCAAGGGTTGAAAGGAACCTAATTCTGTTCTTCTCGGCGGTTAATACCCAGTGTACTACCAACACTCCTGAATTTAATTCATCAATGCCGCAATGATCGATCACGCAAGTGAGATGGCGGCCTTCGTCCGGGTCGTTGATTCCAAAGGCTTTTCAGCCGCCGCGCCGAGCCTGGGCCTCACTCCCTCGGCGGTCAGCAAGCTGGTGACCCGGCTGGAAACCCGGCTCGGCGTCCGGCTGCTCCAGCGCACGACACGGGCCCTCAGCCTCACCGAGGAGGGCGAGGCCTTCTACGCCACGGCGCGGCGCATCGTGGGCGAGATCGAGACCCTGGAGAACCAGATCAGCCGCCGCAGCGGCACGCCGCACGGTCTCCTGAAGGTCACGACCTCGCTCGCCTTCTCGACCCACCAGCTGGCGCCCGTCATCGGCGAGTTCCTCGAGCGCTATCCGTTGCTGCAGCTCGAGCTGATGCCGACCGACCGGGTGGTCGACATGATCGAGGAAGGCGTCGACGTCGCGATCCGCATCGGCCGGCTGGCCGACAGCAGCTTCATGGCGCGCAAGATCGGCGAGGACGTGCGGCTGGTCTGCGCCTCGCCCGCCTATCTCGGGAACCGCCGCGCGCCGCTTCGGCCCGAGGAGCTGACCCGCCACAACTGCATCGTCTCGCGCGACCGCACCTACCTCAACCGCTGGCCGTTCCGCATCGATGGAGAGGTGCGCGAAATCGAGGTCGGCGGTCGGGTCGCCGTCACCGAGGGCGAGGCGCAGATGCGGCTGGCCCTGCAGGGTCTGGGCATCGTGCGCCTGACCCGTCTCACGGTCGCCACCGCCATCAAGAACGGCGAGCTGGTGTCATTGTTGGAGGAGTTCCGCGCCGAGCAGCCGATCCCGATCCATGCCGTCTACCCGCACCGCCGCCATCTCGCGCCCAAGGTGACGGCCTTCATCGACTTCATCCTCGAGAAGTTTTCGCCGCCGCCGTGGGAGATTTGACCACCAACCTCACCCTGAGGCGGCGCGAAGCCCGTCTCGAAGGGCGGCATGAGCACCTCGCCTGAAGCCCACCCTTCGAGAGGCGGCCCGGCGGGCCGCTCCCCAGAGTCAGGTGTTGCCGTGTTTCCGTTCGACCGGAAAAGGCTCTACGCTCCGTCCCAATCAAAAGCGGGGAGGCAAGATGGACACCGAGACCGACTTTTTCGTGCAGGCCTTCTGGGTCAAGTGCCGCGACATCATCCGGCCCGCACTCGACGAGGCCGTCGACGCGCTGCGCCATGCGGGACACGAAGCCAATATCTCGACCCTGGAATATTCGCCCGACGAAAAGACCTCGCCGGACTCTGCGCCGACCCTCATGCTCACCATTCATCCCAGCGGGGCACCCGGTGGCTCGTCCGAGGGTCGCGTGCTGCGCTATCGCGGCGACGTGCCGACGCGCGAGATCGAGGTCATGGCGTCGGGCTGCAAGACCGCGCGCTACGATCTCGCGGCGGTCACACAGGCCGGCGTGAAGAACGATGTCGCGCTGTGCTTCGGCTCGCTGCTCAAGACCAGATAGACCAGAGGAGAGTTTCATGCCCGACGCCATCGACGATCTGTTCCGCCGTTTCGGCAAGGCCTTCAACAAGGCCGATGTCGACGCGATCGCTGCCTGCGTGACCGACGACTTCGAATGGCGCCTCAATGCCGGCGGCGGGCCGGCCGGCCGCGTGCTCAAGGGCAAGGAAGCCCTGCGCGCCCACTTCGCCGACAAGAGCACGGCGCACCGCGAGGTGCGTTTCTCCGAGGCCAGCATCCATCGCGCCGGCGACAAGCTGTTCGGCACCTTCCGCGCCACCGGCATCGACCATGCCGGCAAGCCGTTCGATCGCTACGGCATCGACCTCTACGAGGTGAAGGACGGCAGGATCGCGCTCAAGGACAGCTACCTGAAGGCCGAGTGATCCGATGTCGAACGATACCGTCCTCTGGGAAATCGATCGCCGCGGCGTGGCCACCGTCACGCTGAACCGGCCCAAGGTGAACAACGCCTATAACGGCGACCTCATCCAGGGACTGCACGACGCGATGGATTCGCTGGGAGCTGAGAGTTCCTTGCGCATCGTCGTGCTGCGCGGCAACGGCAAGCACTTCCAGGCCGGCGCCGATCTGTCGTGGATCACAGGCGTCGCCACACAGTCGCCCGCCGAGAACGAGAAGGTGAGCCGTCTCACCGCCGAGGCGGTGAAGCGGCTCGACACCTGCCCGGTCCCGACCCTGGCGCTGATCCAGGGCGGCTGCTTCGGCGGCGGCACTGGAATCGCGGCCGCGTGCGACGTCGTCATCGCCCAAGACGACGCGCTGTTCTCCATCAGCGAGACCCGCTGGGGCCTGATGGCCGGCATCATCCTGCCGCAGCTCTGCCAGGCCATCGGCCTGCGCCAGACCCGCCGCTATGCACTGACCGGCGAACGCTTCGGCGCCCACGACGCGCGCCGTCTCGGCCTGGTGCACGAAGTCTGCCCGGTGGGCGGCCTCGCCGAAGCCGGCGAGAAGATCGTCGAGTCCGTGCTGATGAACGCACCGCGCGCCACCACCGCGACCAAGCTGCGCTCGCTGGCCTCCGCCCGCGCCTTCATCGACGAAGGCGAGCTGCGCGACCTGATCGACGAACACGCCCGCACCCGCCAGCAGGACGAAGCCACCGAAGGCCTCGCCAGCTTCCGCGAGAAGCGCAAGCCGTCGTGGTATCCTGGCTGAAGAAGCGGCCGTCTCGATCACAGCGCTGCGCGTTCATGTTGAGACGACGTATTTCCTTTTCGTGTCATCCTGAGCGCAGCGAAGGATCTCCCGCTCGCCAGGGAGTCCTTCGCTCGCTCCGTCAGGTCCTTCGCTCCGCTCAGGACGACAACTATTAATTTCTTCTACGCGTGGTCGTCAGAGGAAGCAGCCCATCAATCTGGCTAACAGGCGCCCGTGCAGGGCTGCTCGAGAGAAATAACAACCCGACGGTTCAATCCATCGTCCTTCGGATCGAGTGGTTGCTGGTCGGCGACGCCTTCGACTGATTCGAATTGCTGCGGGCGCACACCGAATTCGATCAGTCTGTCGCGAGTGCCCTGGGCACGCGCCAGTGAGAGCGCCATCCCCTCTTCTTCATCCTTGGAGGTATGGCCGACGATCCTGATCGGGCCACTGTAAGGATATTTGGTTGCGTGGGCGATGCCCTTAAACTTGTGAAGCTCCGTGTTGATCCACGTTGAGCCCTGATCGAAGAAGATGGATATCGTATGTCTCTGAGGCGGCGGCGGTGGTGTTGCCAGCACGGGCGATGCGGCGCCCACGCCCAAGCTTGCGAGGACGAATCGTCGTCGCACGCTTACTCCGCCGCCTGCTTCTGTGCGAGGCGATCGGGCGTCAACGTATAGGTCGTGAACTGGCGGGCCAGCGCCGGCATCGGGCAGGCTTCGAGGTGGCCCTCGGCCGGGCGCATCAGGATCATGGCCGTGGTGGCCGTCGAGACGCCACGCGAGTTGAGGCGCGGCGGGCGGCACACCGAGTAGGGCGTGCCCCAATCGTCGAAGAAGGCCTGACGGAAATCTTCCAAGGTGAGCTTGCCGCACTTGGGAGAGAGCTGGTCGCGCACCCGCTTGTCGCGATAGATCGAGTCCGGCGTCTCGGCGAGGCCGGTGTCCTTCACCTTGGCGCGCGCCGAGTCGGCGATCCAGTGATTGGCATGGACGTAGAGGCCGCGGTCGGGCGCGATCCAGAAGGTCTCGTCGGGTGCGCACTCGAAGCCGAAGGCCTCCCCTCCACAGTGACTGACCGCCATGTGGTTGGAGCCGGGCTTGGGCGTCGACACGATGGTCTGCACCGCGTGGGCGAGATGGTCGGCCTCGAGCACCTTTCGGCGGATGAACGGCAGCGGTACGCCGGGACCGCGCTGATAGTCGCGATCGCATTCCAGCGCGTTGGCGGTGAGGCCGATGCCGGCCGAGTTGAGGCCCGAGCGTGCCAGCCCTCCGGCTTCGGTGAAGGTCAGGATGTCGGGCCCGTCGTCACGGCGGATGCGCAGCACGACGCCGTTCTCGGCGCACTCCGAGCGCCAGTCCCAGTTCTGGCCGTGCAGCAGCACGCCGTCGGCGCTGGCCTCGGGCAGGGCGAGGGCAGCGGTGCAGCCGTCCGGGAAGTGCTTGGCGGCCTGCTGCTTGCGCGCCGCGACCACCATCTCGGTGCGGGCGTTCATCAGCACCACGGCGGCGAAGGGCTCGTTGGCACCCTCGGCGATGCCACGCATCTCCTCGACATAGGTCGGATCGAATTTCTCGATCAGCGGCACCATCGCCTCGACGCGCCGCTCCAGCTCTTTCCAGTCGACGCCCGACTTGAGCAGCGACTCGGCGTACATCTTCGCACCACGCCGCAAGCGATCGGCGGCAGCCTTGCCGTGCTGGCGACCGCGCTCGCGCGGGGACCCGGAGAGATCGATCAGCGGGAACGGAGCGTAGTCGGTCATCGATGCCTCTCAGGCGTGGCCAGCAGGTTAGGCGTGACCCAGAAGGGCCTGGCGGAAGCGGTCCTTGAGGTGCGCGCCATCCTGCGGCGGCATGACGAATTCAAGCTTTTCGACCATCACCTTCACGAGCCGGAACACCGGGCCCTTTTTGGTGCGGACGTCCTTCACCAGCTCGGTGACTTCGCCGGCGTCGCGCACCGTCGTGGCATCGGCGATGCCGCAGCCGCGCGCGATCATCGCGAGGTCGGTGCCGGCGCCGGAATCGGTCGGGCCGTTGTTGCGCGGGCTGGTGTGGGTGGCCTGGTTGCCGGTCTCACCGAACTTCTCGTTGTCGAGCACGACGATCGCCAGGTTCTCCGGCATCTGGGTCGCCACGGTGGCCAGCGAACCCAGGCTCATCAGCATGTCGCCGTCGCCTGTAATCACCAGCACGCGCTTGCTCGGCTGCGCCAAGGCGAGGCCGAGGCCCATGCCGACCGGCGCGCCCATAGAGCCCCACAGCGGCATGTTGAGTGGACGGTCGCCGGCGGCGGTGATGTCCCAGTTCGACGAGCCGAGGCCTGCGATGACCAGCAGGTTGTCGTCGGCGCCGTCGAGGAGTTGCTTCACCAGCGGGCGGCGCTGCAGCGTGGCCCTTTGCGCTTGCGTGCTCATCTCACTTCTTCCCGAAATTCTTGATGCCGATCAGCTTCTGGCGCAGCAGCACGGCGACGGCCTGACCGCCGTTGAAGGCCGAGCGCGCGGCGGCATCGACCGTGGCCTTCACCTCGTCGGCGGTCTCGACCGAGTAGAGCAGGACACCCATCGCCTCGAGCACCTTGGGCGTGCCCTGGCCCATCGGATACTGCCAGGAATTGAACTCGCCCCAGTCGCCGCGCATCGTGATCAGGGTCAGGAACGGAAAGCGCAGCGTCCTGGGCATGCCCATCAGGTTGATGGTGTTGCCGACGCCCGAGCTCTGCATCAGCAGCACCGAACGCTGCCCGCCCAGCCACGCACCGGCGGCCAGCGGGATACCCTCCTCCTCGGTCGTGAGCGCCAGGGTGCGGATCGAGTTCGACTTCTGGCAGGCCTCGATCAGCCGGCCATGGCCGGCGTCGGGCACGTGATAGACCTGCTTCACGTCGTGATCCTGCAGGACGTCGAAAATCTGGTCGCGCCAGTCGGGCTTGGATTCGGCAGGCGTTGCGGCGGTCATGTTACTCCACTCAGAACGGCTTCAGGACGACGAGGAACACGATAGCGATCATCAGCAAGGTCGGCACCTCGTTCCACCAGCGATAATGGTTGGCTGATCGCACGTTTCGGTCTGCCTCGAACGCCTTGCGCCAGCGGCCGTAGACGTGGTGCACCAGGGTGAGGCCGCAGACCAGCGCGAACTTCGCGTGCCACCAGCCGGAATGCCACCACTCGCCCTGCCAGGTGAGCGCCAGGCCGAACACCCAGGTCAGGATCATCGCCGGGTTCATGATTCCGCGCAGCAGGCGGCGTTCCATGATCTTGAAAGTCTCGCTCTGCGCCGAGCCCTTCTCGGTGTTGGCATGATAGACGAACAGGCGCGGCAGGTAGAGCAGGCCGGCCATCCAGGCGATGACCGAAATGATGTGCAGCGCCTTCAGCACTTCGTAGAGCATCAGACCGCTCCGGCGATCAGCGGACAGCCGACATGGGATGCGTTGCAGGGCATCGTCGTGGCCCCGTGGCAGATCGCGACCTGCGGTTCGGCGAGTAGTGTGCGCACGCGGTTGGCGAGGCCTGCGATGAAGGCGGGATGCGTGCCCACGGTCGGGACCCGCACATAGGCGGGCACGCCGCTCTTTTCGCTGAGATGGCGATACTCGATGTCGAGCTCGACCAGCGTTTCGGAATGTTCCGACACGAACGCCAGCGGATAGAGCACCACCGCCTTGCCGTCGGCGCCGGCCCGCTGGATCTCGGCATCGGTCGAGGGGCCGATCCATTTCAACGGCCCGACCCGGCTCTGGTAGCAAATCGACCAGTCGAGACCGCCGATCCGATCGGCGATCGCCTTGGCCGTGCGCTCGACCTGCGCCTGGTAGGGATCGCCGGCCTTGATGATCTTTTCCGGCAGGCCATGCGCCGAGAACAGCACCCGGGCCGGCCGACTGTTCAGCTCGGCCAGTCCCTGCTTCACCAGGTCGACCGACGCCGCAACGAATCCGTCTTGGTCGGGATAGCAGCAGACGGTTTGCGTCGGTACGGCGAGCTTGGCCTTGTCGGCTGTTTCCTTCCACGCCTTGACCGAGGAGCCTGTCGTCGTCGTGGAGAATTGCGGATAGAGCGGCAGCAGGACGATGCGATCGGGTGCGAAGTTCTTGACCGAGCGCACCACGGCTTCGGTCATCGGGTGCCAGTAGCGCATGCAGACATAGCCGCGCCATTCATGCTCCGGCCCCAGAGCCTCTTCGAGCGCGCGGGCCTGGGCCTCGGTCTGGCCCAGGATCGGCGAACTGCCGCCGATCTGCGCATAGATCGCCTGCGCCTTCGGCGCACGGCGGCTGGAAATGAACCGGGCCAGGGGCAACCGCAGGAACGACGGCAGCGAAATGATCGCCGGATCGCTGAACAGGTTTCTCAGGAACGGCTGCACGGCCTCCGGCGAATCGGGGCCGCCCAGATTGAACAGGACGATTGCAATCTTCATCGCTCGATCTCAGCCCGGCTTCCAGTTGCGCACGATCTCGACCAGACGCGCGACGTTGTCGGGCGGCGTCTGCGGCACTACCCCGTGGCCGAGATTGAAGACGAAGGAGCCATGGCCGAGCTTGTCGAGAATGCGCGTCGCCTCACGCTCCATCGCTTCGCCCCCCGCCACCACCATGATCGGATCGAGATTGCCCTGCACGCAGATGTGCGGCTGCACTTCCTTGGCCGCCCAATGCGCCCCGATGCCGGTATCGAGCGACAATGCGCTGAACGTCTCCGGCAGACGGTACATCAGCGCCGCCGGTCCTACGGCGCGCGGAAAGGCGATGATTGGCACGCCGGGATGACGCTCGCGCAGGCCCTTGGCGATCCGCACCATCGGATCGAGCGACCAGTGGAAGAGCTGTTCCTCCGGCAGGATGCCTGCCCAGGAATCGAACAGCTGCACCGCATCGACGCCGGCCTCGACCTGGTGGCCGAGATGGTCGACCACCGCCTCGACAAGCAGATCGATCAGCAGCTTGAAGGAGGCGGGATGGGCATAGGCCCATTTCTTCACCTTGGCGAAATCCTTGCTGCCGCTGCCCTCGATCATGTAGCAGGCGAGCGTGAACGGCGCGCCGGCAAAGCCCAGCAGTGCCGTGCCCTTGGGCAGTTCGGCGCGTGTCTGCCGTATCGCCTCGTAGACCGGCGCCAGATGCTCCGGAAGACGCGCCCGTGACAGGCGCCCGAACTGCGAGGGATCGGTCAGCGCCTCGAGTTTCGGACCCTCGCCCTCCTCGAACCAGACTTTCTGGCCGAGCGCGTCGGGCACCACGAGAATGTCGGAAAAGATGATCGCGGCATCGAACCCGAACCGGCGGATCGGCTGCAAGGTCACCTCGACAGCCTTGTCCGGCGTGTAGCAGAATTCGAGGAACGACCGGGTCTTCGACCGCACCGCGCGATACTCCGGCAGATAGCGCCCGGCCTGGCGCATCAGCCAGATGGGCGGCGTCGGATGCCTCGTTCCGGCCAACGTCTCGAGGAATTTCCCCCCGGGGTTCACACTGCTCAAGCTCTGTCCCTCATGCTTCCTTCTACTCTATTCATAATAGGTAGTAGCAGTAGTAGGGCCTGTGGCACGTGGGGATGCGCCCTATTCGTCATCGCCCCCCAGGCGCCTGTGGATCGGATCACCCCCAATCCACGAGACTCCAGGCCCTGATTCCCGACTCGCAGGTCATTCATCCCAAGCTGTACGCAGGGGACGATAAATTGGACGGGCCGGGCGAGTCGGGTCCTGAATCGGGGCGGGCGCGGCGTCCGTCCGCTTTGTCCCCGAGAAGCCTCGGGCAATCCCGCGTTTCTCCCGGCCTCGCTGTGGGGTAAAACGATCCGTGGCCAACCGTAATTTTCACGTTCATCTCGTGTCCGATTCGACCGGTGAGACCGTTTCGAGCGTCGCGCGCGCCTGTCTCGTCCAGTATGAGGGCATCTTCGTCCAGGAACATGTCTGGTCGCTGGTGCGCTCGTCGGCGCAGATGGAAAAGGTGATGCAGGCGGTCGAGCGCGACCGCGGGCCCGTCCTCTATACGCTGGTCGATCCGGACCTGCGCGACGTCGTGCGCGATCACTGCCGGCGTCTGCAACTTCCCTGTGTCGGCGTGCTCGACCAGGCTATGAGCGTGCTGGCCGTCCATTTCCATTCCAAGAGCGAGCAGTGGCCGGGCCGCCAGCATCAGCTCGACGAAGGTTATTTCGACCGGATCGACGCCATGCACTACACGCTGGCACATGATGACGGGCAGTCCACGCACGATCTGGAGGATGCCGATGTCATCCTGGTCGGGCCGTCGCGTACCTCCAAGACACCGACCTGTGTCTATCTCGCCAATCGCGGCGTGCGGGCGGCCAATGTCCCGCTGGTGCCGCAGGTGCCGCCGCCCAGCGAACTGGAGGAGGCCAAGCGGCCCCTGATCGTCGGCCTCATCACCGATCCCGACCGGCTGGTTCAGATCCGCGTCAATCGCCTCCGGCTCCTGCAGCAGGACACCGAGTCCGAATATACCGACATGGAGACGGTGCAGAAGGAGATCCAGGAAGCGCGCCGGCTCTATGCCCGCCGCAAATGGGCGACCATCGACGTGACGCGACGCTCGATCGAGGAGACGGCGGCGGCGATTCTGCAGATGCTGGCCACCCGCCGCGAGCAGCGGCTCCAGACACCGTAAATCAAGGAAGCCCTCCACACCGTATCGATGATGATGCGGTGCCGCTGGAGAGGGTGCCCCCCTTTGAGTAAGGGAGCTACTGCTGCACGTCATGCCGCAAACGGCCGACGCTGTAGCTGTCGATGTCGCTTGCGCTGAGCTCCATGACCATCCGGGTGCGCGAGGGCGTCGTCCAGACAGTGAGATAGTGGATCGGTGCCCCTTCGCGGTTGTGAACCAGGCGCACGATCTTCAGCACCGCGGAGTTGATCTCGACGTTCAGCGCCTGGGCTACGAAGGGGTCGGCCAACGCCGCATTCAGTTCCTGCGCCACCGCGCCCAGCATCTCGAAGCTTCCGGCAATCAGCTCGTGCAACGATGTCTGCTGCAGAGCCTCGGGCAGCACCGGTCGTGCGAAGTCCGCCGGGATCCAGCCGTCGAGCAGCATCACCGGCTGCTTCCGTGCCGAGCGTACGCGCACCAGATGCAGGGCCTCGTCCCCGTCCGACAGGCCGAGCGCTGCCGCTATGGGCGCAGGGCAGCGCTCGCGTTCCAGACGGAGGATGCTCATCTTCGTTTCCTTCAGCGTCCGGCGCATGTCGCCGATGAAGCTGAAGTCCGGCCCGTGCTTGCGTTTACCGTTTGTCCTGAAGGTGACGAAGGCACCGACTCCCTGGCGGTTCTGCACGAAACCGTCCTTCACGAGGTCGGCAAGCGCCCGCCGTACGGTGATGCGCGAGATCGAAAACTGTGCGCACAGCGTGTCCTGGGTGGGCAGCAGATCACCCGCCCGGTAGCGGCCGCTCGTGATCTGCTCCTTCAGGAGCAGGTAGAGCTGGCGGTGCAGGAGCGCACCCTTGGCCTGCAGTTGAACGACCTGGCCCATCTTGCGTTCCTGAACGGAAGAAGCCTTCGACTTTGTCACTAGGGAAGCTGGCATGTTGCAGCGTTCATATACTATCCCGGGGAGGAACAAATCATGAAATACCCGATCGTCTCTTTTGTTGGCAGAGCAGCCCTGGAGGAGATGTGGAAGCAAAGGGCAGTCATCCGTTGCGGCTGAATGTGAAGTCGGGAGTGGGCGCCAACGATGCCGGGGCTCGCCTCGTGACACGGCAGCCGGCACGTCGGGCGACGGAGTAAACGAGAAAGTTCCTGTCGTCCCGGGCTCGCTGACTATGCCTCTGGCGACAGACGTGTCACCCTTCGCCGCCGAAGCAGACAGGGAGGAAAGCATGCGTCCCCACAAGGCGTTCCTGCTGGTGGTGTCCTCGATCCCCGCCTTCGCAGCCCTGCCTGCCCTCGCCGCCAGCGACATCGACGTGACACGCGGTGGCGATTCGAACGTCTACGGCAACTGCGTGCCGAGTTTGCTCGTCGAGAACAAGTCGGGACAGACGATCGATTATCTCCAGGTCGATGTCGTACTTGCTCTGCGCGACGGGAGTCAGCGTACCGTCGAACTGAAATCGGCCTATCGGGAAGGGGTGCCCTCCCCCATCGTCCCAGGTGCGTCGGCAACCCTCCGTCAGCATCTCGATACCTCTCGCGCGCTCGGCGTACCCTGTGGCGAGGTCGCCGAGCGGCGGGTTTTCCGGACAGTATGCGAAACACCCGATGGCACGACGTGTGCATCTTCGGTTAGGGTGCAACCCTGAGCATTCCGCCTGAGGCCTTTTCATGAATCTTCGTCGTAGGACCGTGCTGGGTGCCGTGGGCGCCTCGCTTCTTGCCGCCCCGGCCGTGGCCCAGGATTATCCGAACAAGCCCCTGAAGATGATCGTGCCCTACCCGCCCGGCGGCGGCACCGACGGGCTCGGCCGCATCACCGCGCAGTTCCTCTCCGAAAAGCTCGGCCAGCAGATCGTCATCCAGAACATCGGCGGCGCGTCCGGCACCATCGGCTCCGACACGGTCCGCCGCGCCGAGCCCGACGGCTATACGATCCTGTTCAATGCGAGCCTGTTCGTGTTGGGGAAGACGGTGGTGCCGTCCTGCCCCTACGATCCGCAGACGGATTTCCGCGCCATCGCCCAGGCGGGAGAAGCACCCCTGGTGCTGCTGGCCAACAACAACGTGCCGGGCGCCGACTATGCAGCGACCATGGCGGCCGTTGCCAAGGATCCGAAGAAGTTCTTCGTCGCGATATCCTCGGGCGGCTCGGCCGGCCACATCGCGATGCTGGCGTGGCTGAAGCGCATCGGCATTCCGCTCGATCAGATCCTCTACAAGGGCACGGCGCCGGCCAATACCGACCTGATGTCGGGCAGCGTCCAGTTCTTCATGGACCCATGGACAGCACTCCTGCCGCTTGCCACCTCGGGCCGTGCCAAGGGCATGTTCGTGACCTCCAAGGAGCGCACGCCTCTGGCGCCGAACATTCCGACTTCTGCCGAAGTCGGCCTGAAGGATTTCAACCTCAGCTCCTGGTATGGCGTGTGGGCACCGAAGGATACCCCCGAGGCGGTGGTGAACAAGCTGGCCGCCGGCATGGCCGCGGTTTCCAAGGACAAGGCCTTCATCGAGAAGACGACCTCCCTCGGCATCGTGCCGACCGCCCGCGGTCCCATGGAGTTCGCGGCGTTCATCAAGCAGGAAGTCGAAATCAACACCGCCCTCCTGAAGGACGCCAACTTCAAGCCGGAGTGACGGCCCGCGGCCGTCATCCCGAGCATTTGCGAGGGATCTCGTAAAGGAGCGGCGACCTATTCGGCCGCCGCCGCCACCGGATCGAAGCGGGCGTCGAAGTCGCGGATCGAGGCTTCGACGGCTTCGGCGACCTGCTTCAGCTTGTCGGCGTTCACGACCTTCAGACCGAACAGGTCCTTGACGTAGAACACGTCGACCGCGCGCTCGCCGTAGGTCGTGACGTGGGCGGTGGCGATCTGCAGGTTGAGGCGCGTGAGCGCGCGGGTGACGACATGCAGGAAGCCCGGGCGATCGCGGCCGTTGACCTCGATCACCGTGAACGTATCGGACGCATTGTTGTCGACCAGCACGCGCGGCTCGACGGTGAAGACCCGGTCGCGCTTGGGCCACGAGCCGCGCTGGCTGTCGAGTTCGCGCTGGATGTCGAGGCGGTTGGACAGTGCCAGCTCGACGCGGGCGGCCAGCCGCGCCAGCCGCTGTGGTCCGTCGAACGGCTTGCCCTCGAGATCCTGGATCCAGAACGTGTCGAGCGCCATGCCGTTGGCCAGGGTGAAGATCTTGGCGTCGACGATGTTGGCGCCACTGATCGCCATGGCACCGGCGAGGCGTGCGAACAGCCCGTGCGTGTCGAGCGTATAGATCGTGACTTCGGTGACCGAACGCGCCTCGTCGACCCGGTGCTCGATGGCGAGCGGCTGCTTGCCCCGTTCGGCGCCGCGCACGAGTTCGGCCTGGCGGGCCAGGGTCGCGGGGGGGAAGGACAACCAGTAGGAGGCGTAGCCGCGCGCGAAATGCGCTTCCTTGTCGGCCTCGCTCCAGCCCGGCAGGTGCTTGGTCATCTCGCCCTGGATATGCTTGATCCGTTCGGCGCGGCCGCCGCTCAGCGTGCCGCCCGACAGGACCTGCTCCGTCGCATTGTAGAGCTGGCGCAGGAGTGCGGCCTTCCAGTTGTTCCAGACGTTCGGGCCGACCGCGCGGATGTCACACACGGTCAGGACCAGCAGCAGGCGCAGCCGCTCGGGCGACTGGATGAGGGCCGCGAAGGTTTCGATGGTCTTGGGGTCCATCAGGTCGCGCTGGAACGAAGTGGCCGACATGGCGAGGTGGTAGCGCACCAGCCACGCCACGGTCTCGGTCTCGGCGGCGCTGAGGCCGAGGCGAGGTCCGAGCTGCATCGCCACGTCGGCGCCCAGCAGCGAATGATCGCCGCCGCGGCCCTTGGCGATGTCGTGCAGCAGCACCGCGAGATAGAGCACCGGCCGCGACAGGATCTTGTGCACCACGTCGGCCGACAGCGGATGGTCTTCCTTGAGCACGCCCGATTCGATCTTGGAGAGGATGCCGATGGCGCGGATCGTGTGCTCGTCGACCGTGTACGTATGGTACATGTCGTGCTGCGTCTGCGCGACGACCCGTCCGAAGTCGGGCACGAAGCGGCCGAACACGCCGGCTTCGTTGAGGCGGCGCAGCGTCGTCTCCGGATCGTGGCGCGACGTCAGCATCGCCATGAACAGGCGATTGGCCTCCGTATCGTTGCGCAGCCTGTCGACCAGCCGGATGTTCTGCGTGATCAGCCGCAAGGTCGCGGGATGGATGTCGAGGTCGTTCTCCTGCGCCACGTGGAACAGGCGCAGGATCGCCACCGGGTCCTTGGCGAAGGCATCGGGCGACGCGACGGCCAGACGTTCGCCGTCGAGGCGAAAGCCTTCGAGTTCGCGCGGCCGCAGGCTCTGCCACAGCGCCGCGAGCTTGGGCTTGCGGCGGCGGCTGTCCTCGAGCGCGGCCACGAAGATCCGTGTCAGGTCGCCCACCGTCTTGGCGTGGAGATAGTAATGCTTGGTGAAGCGCTCGACGCCGCGGCTGCCCGGCCGGTCCTGGTAGCCGAGGCGCGTCGCGATCTCGCGCTGCAGGTCGAACGACAGGCGATCGTCGGCGCGGCCGGTCAGGTAGTGGATGTGGCAGCGCACGGTCGACAAGAAGCGCTCGGCGCGCTCGAAGTGCCGCGCCTCTTCCTTGGTGAGCACGCCCTTGGCCACCAGCTCGCCGGGCGCGCTCACCCGGTAGAGATACTTGGCGATCCAGAAGAGCAGATGCAGGTCGCGCAGCCCGCCCTTGCCTTCCTTGACGTTGGGTTCGACGACGTAGCGCGAGTCGCCCATGCGCTGGTGACGCTGGTCGCGCTCCGCCAGTTTGGCGTCGACGAAGTCGCGGCCGTCGCCCGTATAGAACTTTTGGGCGAAACCCTTCTGCAGCTCGTCGAACAGCACGCGGTCGCCCCACAGGTAGCGTGCCTCCAGCAGGGCGGTGCGGATCGTCTGGTCGCGCTCGGCGTAGCGCAGGCTCTCGTCGACCGTGCGGGTCGCGTGGCCGACCTTGAGGCCGAGGTCCCACAGCAGATAGAGCATGAACTCGACGATCTGTTCGCCGCGCGGCGTCTGCTTGTAGGGACGCAGGAACAGGAGATCGATGTCGGAAAGCGGCGCCAGCTCGCCGCGCCCGTAGCCGCCGGTCGCGACCACGCCCAGCCGCTCGGCGGCGCTGGGATTGGCCGCCGGATAGGCGTGCTGGTCGGCGAAGTCGAACAGGACCCGGATGATCTGATCCATCAGATAGGACGTCGCGGCCAGCACCGCCGGCCCGTCGTTCTTGAGCGGACCCGGCTCCTCGAAGCGGCGGCGGATTTCGGCGCGGCCCTTGGTCAGCTCCTCGCGCAGCAAAGCGAGCACCGGCGGCCGCGGCGGCTCGCCGCCGTCCGGCAGGTCCTCGACCAGGCGGGCGAGGGCTTCCTCGAGCGTGCGGCGGCGCACGATGGCGCGGCGGTCAGGGATCTCGTCATAGGGCTGGGCCATGGCGGGCGGATACTACAGGGCGCCGGTGGCCTAAAGTAGGCCCATGGACCAACGCGCGACCCAATCTTTCAGCCTCGCCGTCTTCACCAAGAACCGGGTAAATCCCGCTTATGACGCCGCCCGGCTGGCCGCCGACCGGGTCGCGGCCGAGGCCGGCGCCCGCACCCTGCACTATGTCCCGGCGACGCCCGACCATGTCGGCGAGCAGAAGGCGCTGGTGACCGAGGCGCTGGCGGCGCGGCCGGATGCCGTCCTCTTCAACCCGACCGACGATGTCGCGATGGCTGCGGATGTCGAGCGGATCGGGGCGGCCGGCATTCCCGTGGCGGTGTTCATCAACCGCATGGACGTGCCGGTCCTGACCTTCGTCGGCTCCGACGACGTCGGGGTGGGCGAAACCATCGCCCTGAGGCTGTTCGAGGGGCTGGGCGGGACCGGCCGCGTGGTGGCGCTGGACGGCACGCCGGGCGCCCGCACCGCGCGCGATCGCACCGAGGGGCTGAAGCGGGCGCTCTCGCGAAGCCCCGGGATCGAGCTGATCGGATCGCGGATCGGCTATCTCCAGGAGGCGCCCGCGCGGGGAGCGATGGCCGAGCTGCTGCAGGCCCACCCGCATATCGACGGCGTCTGGACGGCCAACGACGTCATGGCCTTCGGCGCGCTGAAGGCCTTGCAGGAGGCCGGCCGCACCGCGACCGTCGTCGGCATCAACGGCCTGCCGGCCGCGATCGAGCACATCGAGCGCGGGACCATGCTGGCCAGCGTCGATTTCAGCGCCTTCAACATTGCGGCGATCGCGGCCCACGCGGTGCTGCGTCACCTCGCGGGCCAGCCGGTGCCGCCGGAGATCATGGTGCCGGCCGACCTGATCGACCGGTCCAATTGCCACCGCTGGAAGGTGCCGTTCGAGCGGCGCCCCGTCCCGATTTGGGCCGATTTCGTGTGATAGTGTCTATCGCCATGTCGATGAAAGCCCTCTTCGCAGCGGTCGCGATCCTGTTCGGCACCGCCCCGTTCCTGGCCCCTGCCTTGGCGCAGGGCGCTCGCCCTGCCCCGCCAGCAGCATCCGCCTCCAGCCTGATCGACCTCAACAGCGCCAGCCGCGACGATCTCATGTCGCTCGACGGGATCGGCGAGGTGCGGGCCGACGCCATCATCCGGGCGCGGCCCTTCAAGGCCAAGACCGAGCTGGTCGAACGCCGCCTGATCCCGGAAGCGCTGTACGAAAAGATCGCCGACAAGGTGATGGCCCGTCCCCCGCCGGCCACCCCGCCGGCACGCCCCGCTCCCCGCCGCACCTGAACGCAATCGACATGACCGAGGCCACGATCTACGCGCTGGGCACGCCGACGCCCACGCGCGCCCATCCCGGCGCGCTTGCGGTGATCCGGCTGAGCGGCCCGCGCGCCGGCGACGCGGTGGAATTGCTCACCCGGAAATCTTTGCCGGCGCCGCGCCGCATGGCCTTGCGCACCCTGCTCGACCCTTCGACCGGCGAGGCCTTCGACAAGGGTCTGGTCGTATGGTTCGCGGCACCGAACAGCGAGACCGGCGAGCCGATGGCCGAGCTTCACCTTCATGGCGGCCGTGCCGTCGTTGGAGCGGCGCTCGACGCCCTCGCAGGTCTGGGCTTCTGCCGGCTGGCCGAGCCCGGTGAATTCACGCGCCGCGCCTTCGAGCATGGCAAGCTCGACCTCACCGAGGCCGAGGGCATCGCCGATCTCGTGGCGGCCGAGACGGCAGCGCAACGACGGCAGGCGCTGCAGCAGATGGAAGGCGCGCTGCACCGGCTCTACGAGCACTGGCGGGCCCAGGGCCTGCGGGCGCTGGCCCATCTCGAAGCGGCCATCGACTTTCCCGACGAGGATTTGCCGGAGGGCCTGGCCGACGAAGTGCGCGTTGCCATCGCGGGACTGCAGACCGGGATCGCGGCCCATCTCGAGGATCGTCGCGGCGAACGGCTGCGCGACGGGCTGTCGATCGCGATCATCGGGCCGCCCAATGCCGGCAAATCCTCGCTGCTCAATCTCCTCGCCCGGCGCGAGGCGGCAATCGTGTCGGAAACCGCCGGCACGACGCGCGACGTGATCGAGGTCCATCTCGATCTCGGCGGCTGGCCCGTCGTGCTGGCCGACACGGCAGGCCTGCGCGAGTCGGGCGACGCCATCGAGCAGGAGGGCGTGCGCCGCGCCCGCGCGCGGGCGGCGGCGGCCGATCTGCGCGTGCTGGTGCTCGACGCCTCCGATGACTGGCGCACGGAAATGCAGGCGATCACCCGCGCGACCGAGCGCTGGAATCCCGCGCGCGACATCGTGGTGGTGAACAAGACGGATCTCGTGCCGGTCGACGATGCCGACGTGGTTGCCCTGTCGACCAAGGGCGGCACCGGCCTGCCCCGGTTGCTGGCGCGCCTGGAGGCGTCGGCAGAGGCCTCGATGCAGGAAGGCGCCGGTGCGCCGCCGCTCACCCGGGCCCGCCACCGCGAGGCGCTGATGGATTGTCAGGCCTCGCTCGGGCGAGCGCTTGGAGCCCCCGAGGTCGCGCTCGCGGCGGAAGACCTTCGACTGGCCCTCCGCGCGATCGGCCGCATCACCGGCACGGTGCGACTCGACGAACTTCTCGACGTGATCTTCCGCGACTTCTGCATCGGCAAGTAGCCGACGCGAACGCGGTAGTTGCCGGCGCTGCAACGAATCCTGCGAAGCCCCGTTGATGGCCTGCCGAGCCGAGGAGCGCCTCCGGCGTCAGATCATGCGCAAAGACAGTCTCTCT
>Ga0105051_10000329_pt1 | contig 64131 bp, 51 predicted proteins | sample FRY02_FD_78383 | JGI IMG/M metagenome (GOLD analysis project Ga0105051, IMG submission 78383) | Freshwater microbial communities from Lake Fryxell liftoff mats and glacier meltwater in Antarctica - FRY-02 (megahit assembly) | ecosystem: Environmental > Aquatic > Freshwater > Ice > Glacier... | reverse complement strand
CAACGCAGTTCGAACTACTAAAATCAATTCTCTTTTTCACCAAATAGCAGTAGAATCAGGGGTTTCAGAGGAAATAAAAAAAGGCAACCCTTTGCAAGATTGCCTTTTTGGTGATAATGTCGGGAAGACAGGATTCGAACCTGCGACCCCCTGGTCCCAAACCAGGTGCGCTACCGGCCTGCGCTACTTCCCGATTCTTGTTCTTGTAAAACCTTGGCCGTTTCGCGGTGAGGGAGGGATTCGAACCCTCGGTACAGTTTAATCCGTACGGCAGTTTAGCAAACTACTGGTTTGAGCCGCTCACCCACCTCACCGTCCTTACTCTTTTCAGAGAGGGCTGCAAAAATAAGAGGCTGAAGGCTAACCGCCAAAAAATGATGGTCAATTCCTCAAAATAAAACATCCCAAGCTGTTAAACTTGGGATGAAAAATTTATTTGCCTATATAATTGAATTGAAATCTCAATTTACATAGCGGCTAATTGTACTTTCTGCGTTAATTCCATCACATTCTCACGGAAAATAGAATCTGTATCCATTAAGTCTTTTACAGTTTGACAAGAATGTATAACAGTAGTATGATCTCTTCCTCCAAAATGCTCTCCAATTGTTTTTAAAGAGTTCTTAGTGAATGCCTTAGCCAAATACATTGTAATTTGACGAGCTTGTACAATTTCTCTTTTTCGTGTTTTGTGCAACAATTTCTCATAAGGAACATCAAAATACTCACAAACCATTTTCTGAATTGCATCAATGGTAATTTCCTTACTGCTTGTTTTAACAAAATTGCGCAACACTTTCTTAGCCAACTCAACATCAATTTCTTTCTTATTTAAAGAAGACTGAGCCAATAATGATATTAAAGCACCTTCTAATTCACGAACATTTGTATTAATATTATATGCCACATATTTCACTACTTCCTTTGGCATATCTAAACCATCATTCTTCATCTTCTTTTCTAATATCTCTATACGAGTATCGTAATCAGGAATTTGCAAATCTGCACTTAACCCCCAACGAAACCTACTCAACAATCTTTCTTGCATTCCATCTAAATCTTTCGGTGGTTTATCAGAAGTTAATACTAACTGCTTTCCACTTTGGTGCAAGTGATTAAAGATGGCGAAAAATGCATCTTGACTTTTTTCTGCTCTACTAAAAAATTGTACATCATCTATCATTAATACATCTATCAATTGATAAAAATGAATAAAATCATTAATGGCATTGTTTCTACTATGATCTTGAAATTGATTAATAAATTTTTCACTACTCACGTATAAAATAACTTTTGAAGGATGCAATCTTTTAACTTCATTGCCAATAGCTTGTGCGAGATGCGTTTTGCCTAATCCAACACCACCATAGATTACAAGTGGGTTAAAAGAATTTGCACCTGGCTTTTCTGCTACTGTTTTTCCCGCTCTTCGTGCTACTCTATTACAATCGCCTTCTATAAAAGAATCGAATGTATACATATGATTCAACTGAGGATCGATCTGCATTTTTTTCAATCCCGGAATAACAAATGGATTTTTTACAGGATTATCAATTACCAATGGAAAATTCATTTCATTGTTATTAATTGATTTGGATCCACGTGTAGGAATATCCATAGATCCATTGCGAGAATTTGAATTACCACTATCAACCATGATGCGGTATTCTAATCTTGCATCTTTACTTAATTCGCGTTTTAAAGTTTTTGCTAACAGTGTAACATAATGTTCTTCGAGGTACTCGTAGAAAAATTGACTAGGCACTTGAATCATCAAAACGTTGCCTTTTAATTCTACAGGAGTAATGGGTTCGAACCATGTTTTAAAATGTTGCCATTCTACAATGTCTTTAATAATCTTTAAACAATTTGTCCAAACAATTTCAGCAGTTTTAGCCATACAAATAAATGAGCAATTTTATATAATTCAGTTACAATTTTCTCTGTTGTTCAAGTTATCCTATTTTTTCCACATGTTGAAAACTTTATTAAAAAAAATTAGGACTGCGAATATGTACACTTTATGTTGAAAAAAAAATTTTTTTATTCGCTTGTTTTTCTCATCTCAACCACAGTATGGACTTTTGACCAATTTTTATAACTATTTCCAGAAAAAATATAATCCAAACGACCCAAATTGATCCCTCCCCAGCCCACTTGGTTCACTAAAACATCTCCACCTTTCTTATTTTTATATTTTCTAGGCCTTTCAAAAAATCGATGGGTATGCCCTCCAATAATTAAATCGATGTCGAAACACTCTTTTGCAAGGATCTCATCGCTTACTTTATTCTCTTCATATTTATCCCCTAAATGCGATAGACAAATGATCAAATCGCAGTTTTGCTTTTTTAATAGTGCTGCTGTTGTATTTGCACACTCTATCGGATTTTTATATACTGTTTTGCCATATAAATTATCTGGAACTAGTCCATCTAACTCAATCCCTAAGCCTAAAATTCCCACTTTTTGCTTCCCTTTCTGTATGGTAATGTATGGCTTGTACTTTGTTTCCATGGGTGTGCCTGTAAAATCATAATTACATATTACAATCGGAAAATTGGCGTGTTGCAATTGATTGGCAAAATTTTCGATCCCCGCATCAAAATCATGATTACCCATTGTAGCTGCATCATAGCCCATTTTACTCATGGCTTTTATTTCTGGTTCACCCTTATACATATTAAAATAAGGTGTGCCCTGAAAAATATCTCCTGCATCTAACAATAAAACGTTTTCTGCTTCTTCTCGTATCTTTTTAATTAATGAAGATCTTGCTGCAACTCCACCTAGGCCTTGATTTCTGCTTCCATCCATAGGAAATGGGTCGAGCCTACTATGCACATCATTTGTATGCAAAATTGTTAATGGATATTGAGTAGGAATTGCTCCAACCAATGGAGCTATTAAAACTGCTCCAGAAGTTAGTACTGTGTCTTTTAAAAATTTTCTTCTATTCATTATTTAGGCTTACTCTTTTTTCTAATTTGCCGTCTACTGGTTTTCCTTCTTTAGTTAAATCATTGATATAATCTATTAAAGCATCTCTCAATAAATATCCTTTATTGATATATGGAATTCCTTTTAGCATAACACTGTTACTACCTCCATTAGCAATATAATCGGAATTACTTGTAATATACTTGGCTTTCAAATCAATTGGTTTACCATTGATGATAATATCAATTGCCTTTTTATCCTTGATAGTGAAACTTGAACCTGCTGATATGGGCCATCCTCCATCAGCAGCAATTAGTTGAATAAACTTTTCTAAAACGGTACCGCTTAGCTCTTGTATCACAATTAAATTATCGAATGGCATTAATTCATATACATTCCCCACAGTAATATTCCCTTTGTTTAAACCAGCTCGGATACCACCCTGATTCATAAAGCCAATATCTACAGATTGATTAAATTTTTGAGCACCCATTTTTTGAATACAATCGGCCATAAAATTTCCCAAAATGCTTTCTGGCTGTTTCTTATACATAGAAGTATTAGCAAAGCCAATTACTTTACCCATTGTTTTGTTCAACTCTACACCATAGGGTTGAATAAGGTTAATTAAACTAGTATCTGGTTTCAGTGTTGAGTTGATGGGGTAATCTTTGTATGATATAGAAAGCGGTAAATTGGGGGCGCTACAAGCCAATAAGAAAACAAATAGAATTGAATAGGAGCTAATACGAAACATAGGTAGTGATTGAACGTTTAGGAAGGTACAATAATAATCATTTCAAAAATCTATTTTTTAAAAAGATCGACCAATTTAACCCTACTTTTGCGGATTATATAAATTATAAAAATATGAGTTACGAAATAGTAGGAAAACTTGTTGCAAAATTTGATATTATTCAAAGAACAGAAACTTTTAAAACAAGAGAATTTGTAATTGAAAAAACAGAAGATATCAACGGAAGAACAATTACCAATTTTGTAAAATTTCAATGTGTACAGGATAAAACAGCTATGCCTGATAGATTTAATTTAGGTGATGACGTAAAAGTGCTCTTTAATATCAAAGGCACTAAGTGGAATAAAGACGGGAAAGATAATTATATAACCAATTTAGATGCTTGGCGCATGGAAACCATGAAGCTTTCTGCTGATGCAGATATGCCTCCAAGTTCTAATTACAATGATATTCCACCCGCAACTGATGTTGTGGATGACTTGCCATTTTAGTACAATTCTAAAATGTTTATTTGCTTTTTAGGATAAAACCCTAACAGTATGCAACAACTACTCTCATTAAAATTAAAGCCAGAAGAAGCGGCTTCAAACGAAGTAATACAATCTTATATAGCCAATGCTACAGGCTTTCCTACAGATGCTATTACTGGTTTCTTGGTAGTAAAAAAATCGGTTGACGCTAGAGGTAAACAAGTTTGGATTAATTTAAGTGTATCAGTTTTCATCAACGAGCCTTTTATTTCAAGAGAAAAAAAGTTGTTTCAATTCAATACACTTAGTAGTTCTGCAAAAAAGGTAATTATTGTAGGGGCTGGACCTGCAGGTTTATTCGCAGCTCTCGAACTAATTGAGCTTGGAATACAGCCAATAATAATAGAAAGAGGTAAAGACGTGAAAGCAAGAAGACGAGACCTTGCCCATTTAAATAAAGAAGGTATTATTAACCCAGATAGTAATTATTGCTTTGGAGAAGGTGGCGCCGGAACATACAGTGATGGTAAGCTATATACAAGAAGTAGCAAAAGAGGCAATATTGATAAAGTATTGCAACTATTTTATCAGTTTGGTGCTGATGAAAATGTGCTGTATCAATCTCACCCACATATTGGTACAAATAAACTACCACAAATAATTACAGCCATGCGCCAACAAATTTTAGATGCTGGTGGCAAAATATTATTTGAAAAAAAATTAACAAATATCCACTACGTTGGAGATATCATTCAATTTATTACAACAGCTGATGGTGATCAATTAACAGCAGATGCTTATATATTAGCAACCGGACATTCTGCTAAAGATATTTTTCGTTTATTGGATCAGCAAAAAATTTTAATCGAATCTAAACCTTTTGCATTAGGTGTTCGAATTGAGCACCCACAGCAAATTATCGATTCCTCACAATATCATTGTTCTACTAGAAATGAAAATCTTCCTCCAGCTTCTTATAGTTTAATAGAACAAGTTAATGGAAGAGGCGTTTTTAGTTTTTGTATGTGCCCGGGTGGAATAATAGCGCCTGCTGCTACAGATCCTGGCGAATTGGTTGTAAATGGATGGAGTCCATCAAAAAGAAACAATGCATTTGCAAATAGTGGAATGGTAGTTCAAATTTCTGAAGCCGATGCATTAAACTATTTTAAAAGACAAGGAAAGAAAGTAGAGCCAAATGCTTTATTATTAATGCATTTTCAACAATCAATTGAGCAAACTGCTTTTAATGCTGGGGGCGGAAAATTTAAAGCGCCTGCACAGCGTATGGTCGACTTTTGCAATAATAAACTTTCTGCTAATTTGCCTAATTGTAGTTATATACCTGGCACAAATTCAGTACAACTAAAAGAAGTACTTCCTCAATTTATTTATTCAAGTTTACAAGGTGGTTTTAATAGCTTCGGAAAGAAAATGAGCGGCTATTATACCAATGAAGCAATAATAGTTGCAACAGAAAGCAGAACTTCCTCACCCGTTAGAATTCCTAGAGATGCTGAAAGCTTAACTCATCCTCAATTAAAAAATTTGTATCCATGTGGCGAAGGTGCAGGATATGCTGGAGGAATTGTAAGCGCTGCAATGGATGGACAGAAAGTAGCCAAGCAGATCCAATTAAATATTTGATGTTCTAGAATATTGAAATTATAAATACAAAAAAATTATTCAGAAACAGACTTAGTTAAAGTAGATAATAGAAATCCCTTTTTCATCAACAGATTTTCTTTAAAAGCAATCTTTTCATTTGTCAACTTATCGGTTATACCTGCATTATTTTTGAATAAGCCCGTTAAGTCAGGCTTGCCAGCATCTACCCAACTTGTGTACCAAAAATCAGCAATCATTTCCGAAGAAGAAAGTAATTGTAGGTTAATTGAATTTTTTAAGGAAGCTGCATACGCTTTGGCAAAAGCAGTTGTATAACTTTTAGTTTCTTTTCCTCTTCTCATTTGAACCCTAAATTTTTCTGCATCTGTGAATTGCATAGTTACTTCTTTCTCTTTAGCCAACATCTCTGGCAAAAGCGTATTTGCCTTACGAATGGCTTTCCAAATAGATTCACCTGGCTTATTTAAATACTTTGCCTTGTGCTTTGTATATAAATTGTATGTACTTATTTCTAATTCAGGAATCATTGATTCCCACAAACTATGCAACCCTTTTTGATTGGTTAATTGTCCGTCGTAATTAATAGTAGTATGCAAAGGAACATGTGCATCAGCAATATAATGACCTAAGTCGGATGCATAAAAAATAATACTGTCTTTGTTTTTACTTTTAAATGCTGCAGTTAATAGTTGTTTTGTAAACTGCACTTGGTACGGCACATAACCGTATTTAACTAAGCTATCTATTGAATATTTTAGAACAGCTTTTTTCCAAGAAATAGGCATTTTATAAGCAGCATTTTTCCCAAAACCTTCAATATCTATAAAATGCTTCGATGCTTCAGTACTATCAGTATTTCTGCGGTCATCGGGTCGAGCTGCGTCGTAAACTAGTTTCTCTATATTAGCATAAAAAAAAGGAGTCATTTCACTGGGAAGTTGATAAATCGCTAATTGATGAACAGTTTTATGTACTAAAAACCCCCAACTACTTAAAGTGGTTATGAATAAACACAATAATATCCCTTTACCCACATTTTTAACTTTCTTCATTACTAATGATTTATACAATTTGGCGCGAAATTACTATAAAGCAACAAGTTGCTTGTAATAATTTACCTTTATTGATACTAATAATTTAATTATTAATAAAACAATAATCTTGATCCTATGAGTGCAATACTTGAACTGGAGAATCTAACAAAATATTATGCAACCCAAAAAGCGGTTGATGATATTAGCTTTTCAATTGAAAAGGGGAGCATTTTTGGCCTTCTTGGACCCAATGGAGCTGGTAAAACCACTCTATTAAGAATGATTACAGGTATTTTTTATCCGGATAGTGGACATATTCAATTTGATGGAAGAGCTTTTAATCCTACGGAAGATATCATTAAAATTGGGTATATGCCCGAAGAAAGAGGATTGTATAAAAAAATGAAAATTGGTGAACAAGCTTTATACTTGGCCCAGTTAAAGGGTTTGAGCAAATCGGAATCATTGGAAAAAATAAAGTTTTGGTTCAAACGCTTGGAAATGGAAACTTGGTGGAATAAAAAAGTTGAGGACTTAAGCAAGGGAATGAGTCAGAAACTTCAATTTGTAACCACTGTTTTACATGAACCCAAACTAATTATTCTTGATGAGCCTTTCAGCGGACTAGACCCATTAAATGCCAACTTAATTAAAGATGAAATTTTTGGTTTGGCTCAAAGAGGAAGTACAGTAATTTTTAGTACTCATAGAATGGAACAAGTAGAAGAAATTTGCGATCATATTGTGTTGGTAAACTTAGGCAAAAAAGTACTTGATGGAAGTGTTCAAGACATTAAGCAACAATTCAAAGAGAATAAATTTAGTATACAACTTTCTACACCTTCAATAGAATTGTTTTCGCAAGCATTCACAATTGTAGAAATTAAAGATAAAGAACTTATTGTTAAAATAAATGAAGGCTACAAGAGCAATGATGTATTAAGCTATTTTTTAAATGCTAATTATACAATCGAATCATTTCAAGAAATACTTCCATCACTCAATGAGATTTTTATTTCATTGGTAGAAAGTACTCATGCTACAACAAGAGCATTTCAAAAAGTTTAAATTTAATATTGAACAAAAAAGAAATTATCAAAAAGAAAAAATATGAATAAGATTTCCTTAATCATTCAAAGAGAATATTTGAGTAGGGTAATGAACAAACGTTTTTTACTCACTACTTTATTAATGCCGATACTAATGGTTGGCTTTTTTGCAGGCGCTACTTTTATATCAATTAGTGGAAAGGATGAACATAAAATTGCTGTAGTAGATAATAATGGATTTTTTAAAGGAAATCTTCAGGATACTAAAGACATCCATTTTAAATTTCCTGAAAATGTTGATACTACTAACTATTTACAAAAAGGTTACACAGATATTATCATCATTCCAAAATTTGAAGGAACAACAAAAACAAATTATATTATTAGATCAAAGAAAAGAATAAGCATAGGCTCCGAAGATAAAATTAGCGATCGAATAAATGCAGCAATTGAAGATAAATTACTACAAGACGCGGGAATTAATAGAGGTGAATTAGACTCTATTCGTTCTAAATCGAGATTTGCAGAATTAAAGTCTTTGGAAGAAGGAACAGGTGAAAATGCAAAAGAAAGCAATGCAGCATTATCTTATGGAATAGGTTTTGGAAGTGGGATGTTAATTTATATTACCATGTTTATTTATGGCGCCATGGTAATGCGTGGTGTTATGGAAGAAAAAACCAACAGAATTGCCGAGGTAATGATCAGCAGTGTAAAGCCATTTCAATTAATGCTAGGGAAAATTATTGGTATCGGGGCAGTAGGATTAACTCAGTTTTTTATGTGGATTGTATTAATACTTGGTTTAATTGTAGCAGCACAATTTTTTATTCCTCACGACGTAATGCAACAGGTAAATACGTTACAACAATACAATGGTCAGTTACCTAGTGGGGGTAATATGGCCCAAGCAGGTGAAGCAGCTCAAAAAATTTATAAACTACAACATACAATGAGCACAGCCAACTGGCCTTTAATTATTGGATGTTTTATTTTTTATTTCTTAGGTGGCTATCTTTTCTACTCTTCATTATTTGCTGCTGTAGGCAGTGTAGTAAATGAAGATCCTCAAGATGCACAAAGTTTAATGTTACCTATTACAATGCCGATCATTTTTTCATTTATCATCATGACTAATGCAGTACAAGATCCTAGCACTTCAATTGCTACATGGGCTAGTATTATTCCTTTTAGTTCTCCAATGGTAATGATGGCTAGAATTGCTTATGGCGTTCCTGGCACAGTGCCTTACTGGCAATTAGCTGCGAGTATGATTAGCTTAATATTGGGTTTTTTATTAACCACATGGTTAAGTGCTAAAATTTACAGAACAGGGATTTTAATGTATGGCAAAAAAGTAACCTGGAAAGAATTGGGCAAATGGGCTTTTAGAAAAAGTTAGTTATTGCGCTAGAGAAATTCTTACATTAACCCCTGCTCTTGTATTAACTATTGGCGCAGAGGTAGAAATGTATGGTGTAACCCTTCTTTGATCAAAAAAGAACTTAATATTAATTCTATTATTCAACACATAATCAATAGCAGGTTGTATGGTAATTTCTTTTTGTCCACCTGTACCATAAGCAATGCCCTGATCTAATCTGCTATTGCTTATTGCCACATCTCTAACAGAAATATCTAATTTAAGATTGAGGTCGTTTTGTAATTTTTTACTTTTACCCCCTGGTAATTTAAATGGAAGGTTAATTCCTTTCTTTCTCCAATTCATTCCAAAAATTATTTCCGTACTTCTGCTTTCACTAAGCTGATAATCAATTAAACTCATACTTAATTGTCGACTTTTCCGATATTCAAAATTAATATTAAGCTGATTTATGGTAGTTATATCGATTTTAATTAAGGGCTCAAAACGTTCAGAAATGCTCACATTAGGTATTAAGAAAAATGGAATAAAGTTTCCGCTTGTAGTATCAATAAATCCAGGAGCGCTTAATCGGAATGGATCTTGATATAACAAAGCACTATTAAAACTATTCATACTCAACTGACCATTGTAACCATGACTAATTGTTATATTACTAAATGTGCTTGCAAATGAAGGTATCTTACTCAAACCTGTATAAGTTATTTTCCAATTTGGTCGAGGTATAATACCTCTAAAAGGATTCGTGCTAATATTCTTTGAACCATCTTGTATTAACGCTATACTGTTAGCGCTTTCTTTAGTGTATGCTGCAAGAAATGCTGGTAGTAATACAGGTTGAGAATACCTATTGTATCCAGTTGCGAAACCATCTGCAGTAAATTTCTGATTATTAGGCAACGCTTGCCAATATGGATTTGATTCGGCTACTCGCTTTGAAACAATAATTCTATTACTTTCGAATTCTTTGAAAGTTGTTGAAATTTCATTTGGATTTTGACTTCCAAATAAAGTATTAAATGCAATATAAGAAACACTAAAACCACCATTTAATAGTGGATTTAATTGCCCAAAATTATTTCCTGTTCCTGTAGTATCCTTAATTAATGATGAATAATCTTTGGTAAAGGTTTTATCTAAATTCAAGTCAATAATTAACTCCCTAATTGGCTGTAATTGTGCAGTAATACTTAGTCGTTGTTCAAAACTTTGGCGAAATAAAAAATTAAAAGTACTGTCTTTCGATAATAATCCTTTTGAAATTTTACTATTAATCCAGTCATTATCTGGTTGCTTTCCAAAAGTATAATCTAAGCCGGGTGCCATTGTTTGAAAGTTCTGTCCAAGAAAACGAGTGCTATCCATATAGCCAGGTAATCTACTTCTAAAATTTTCGCCATAGTTAATTGAGGCATTTTTAAACATAGTTATAAACTTACCAGCTGTTCGTTTAAAGCCGTTTAGTTCAGGTATTTCATTAGCTTTTATGAGTTTTTCAGCTATTCTAATATCTCTACGTTGTTGTCTCCATTTTTGCAATGCATCTGTTCTAGCTTTCCCGTCCAATCCTTTTAATGTTTCGTCTTTAGAAGGCAATGTTGAGCCTAATGCACTTGTTATTTTTTTATTTGCCATCGCATTTTTAGCGTTGGGTGGAGGAATATTATCAAGTGCTCTTAACCATTTAGATTTTGCATAAAGGTTTCCAAAACTAAATTGTGCATTAAAATTATTCTCTTGAGAGTTCTCAATAGTATTACCCAAATTAATTGCAATTCTGCTTGCACCTATCCAGCTGTAAGAAGTTCCATAACTATATCTTGCTGTAATCCATTCAGAAAAAGGAAACTTATTTAAAGGAATATTATAATTAAGTAATGCTTTTTGCAAGTACAATGTATTTCTACCTCCATCTAAAAAGTTTTTTCGAACAGAATCTTTTTTGGTACTATTATCAATTCTTCCAAAAGGTTCATCCACCCTCGAATTATTGGTTGCATTAAAATCTGCATTTAAAGAACGAGTAATATCCCAGCGCATATTATAAAATCGATCAAAAGTAAAATACTTGTCGTATGTTGTATCTACTCTGTCTACTTTACTGCTAAAAGAATTTACAATCCGTGGAATAAATTCTCCAAATTGACGATTTACATCAGACCTAAAACTTAAATAAGATGGGCGCAGATTATAATTAAAATCTCTTACCCACGCAAGCCACGGAGATTTGCCTTTGATTATTTTCTTGAATGGCTCCTTGTAATTACTTTGACCTACAAATGTATATCCAAATCCAATTCTATGTCTGGTCACTTTATTTTGAAGTATCACAGGGCTTGTATGATCGGTTTGAGAAAATGCATAACTCATATCAAAATTACTAAGTCGAAATAAACTAGGTTTAGTATTTCCTGGCATTATCCTTACGTTGGTAAAGTTGATAGTTTGAATAGTTGTTTCATCTGCTGCAGCATTTTTTATTGAGTCTCGTTTTGATGCAGGACTTCCATTTAATTTTTCTTTGTATAATATATCCAAATCATAAGGATCAAATTCAGGAGTTCTTATACTCTTATTTAAACTTGCGTAAACCGGAATAGATAGTCGCGCTTTTTTTGGAGCCAACTTCCCAGCATCAATATTTGCAGCAACATCAAATTGAACTAAATTATCTTTGGCTCTTTCATTTACTCTTTGTTCAATTGTTCCAAATCCTTGAGTGTAGCGATTTGCGGATACTGATAGAGTTCCAAGATCAGCCAAAACCAAATCAACCCTTCCCAAAGCGGCCCATCCTCCGTTTTCATCTAATCCCGATAGGCGAAGCTCATTCATCCAAGCTTCAACACTTGCCGATTGCCCATCACCACGTAAAGGATTTTCTAAGCCTACCAACATTCCGCGTACTTCTCCCAAATTAGGGTTACCCATAATTGAGAATATTTTATTTCCAATAGTCCTTCTAAAAATATTGGTAATAGATGCGCTGCTATTATTTCGCAACAATTTCAAGTCGATTAGGTCGCGCATATCAAAATCAATATTATTTTCAGTAGGCCATATTTTTTCTTCCTGTCCTCTTGGATAGTTTCCTGGTGGTGTAATTTTTAATGGCAGCTTTACCTCATAATAATTATTTAAAAAATCTTGTCCGATTCTTATGATGGCAAACAATTCATCATCAACTAATTTACGCTGACCAACAACTGATTCGGCATGTAAATACATCGATAATTTGGAATATCTTCTTAAATCTAAATTAAACGTTTTAAATACTCCTCTTGTTCCGCCACTTACAAGATTATTAATTCTTAAGCTTAAAGCTTGTTCATTTTGTTGGAGGTTAACACCGTTATTACTTAATAATTGAACACGTTCTACATTTGGAGGCATTATATAATTTACTGGCTGCCTGCTACTATTCTCCTCTAAGTTTACAGCTAAAGTATTTAAAGTTGTTCCACCAGTATTATTGATAGGTGTATAAGAACCTGTTGTATCAATATTATAAATAAATTGTCGCCATTGATTGCGCACTAAATCCAATCTTGCTAATCTAAGAACAACAGAATCTTCAAAATCGGTTAAATACATTCTAACAAAACGGATAGATTTAAAATCTGGAATACTACCAATTTTTCTAGAAAAATTACGAATTGGTACTCGAAATAAAAACCAGTCTTCGGTTCTTACAATGCCATCTGCAGAGTTAACTGTTACTCTTCTTTTATCAGTAATATATTGAGTTGAACCAACATCCATTCCTGGCTTTAAAGGAACTTCATATTCATAATAAGATTCTGTTTCATTTAAAGTATTATCTCTATTCAAATCTTCATTATCAGGAAATAAAGTTGCTGCAGAAGAAAACTGACCCCCAGTTGTAGCAACAGGTGAGTTGCCTTGTGGGTTATTAAAATTTTTATACCTGCCCAAAATTCCTGTACCTATTGCATCAAAGCTTGGATCGCGATACCATAAATAGTTATCCATTGATGGATCCGTTAATGTTTTTTGATACACTTGGGATCCAATACCAAAATTGTTGGCAAGTCTTTGAAGTACATAGCCTTTTTTTCTTCTCTCCCCATTATCATCTATCCCATCGAATCCAACATCCTGAAATGGTCTATCATTTGGATCGTTACTAAAAGCTTGTGTTATCTGTATTGGATTAACTGGTGTTTTACCCCATGTATTACTGCTGTCTACCGCAGAAGGAACAGTGGGAGTGTTTATTCCATTTTCATAAAATCTTTTACCATCTTTTAAAATGTCTTCACTTAAATTTCCAAAATTTAAAATGAATTTTCCGCCTTTGCTCGAAGGATTTGTAATAAACGGATTCTGAACCCAGAATTCAATGAATTCAATATTATTGGTTTCAAAATCTGTCTGATCAATTGATCGCATAATTCCACCCCAACGAGCTGCTGGGTTATTTAATTTTCCTAAGCTATTTATTTGAGATGGTGAAGATTCATAATTGTAAGATCCTTTATCAGTTGGATAATAAGCTAAATCAAAAGTGGCAGCCTGAACATCTGTTATATTGGTTGTTCTTTGAGGGAATAATTCATTTGTAAAAACTTGACGTACTCTCGGGTCACTCAATTCGGCAAGGTTTCGTCGTAGTGGATTATTCGGACTATTTTTATCCTGCATATTAGGTTCTATATTATACCACGCAAGTTTGGCCCTATTCTTATTGTAATCTATACTATCAGTTAAAATAGATTCTGCAAATTTCGGATTCCCCTGAGGTGTAGAAGCAATAGCCCATGAAACAAATGGAAACCTTAAATCTATTGTTGCCCTCGTTCCTTCAAAGTCGTCAATAAATATTAACCCTTGTTCTCCTTTACCAATTTGTGGTGGATGACCAGGTTGTAAATAAGCAGCTTCGCCATAAGCATTAATTGAAGACTTTGCTTTAGAATTATAAAAAGGCAAATGATTTAGCAATCTAGTTAATCCAGGTAACTCAGATCGATAACTAAAATCTAATCCATACATTGTATTTTTTATTGGATCATCGCCATATCCCATTTTAGTAAAAAAGGGCCTTTCACCTAATTTCACTAATCCAGTTCCTATACTTAATTTTTTATTAACCAAATAGTCTAACCTTAATCCTGTAAATCCTCTTTGTTGAACACCAAATCCAATATTATTTTCGAAAGAAACACTAACAGGAACACTTGAACTTAAAATACCTTGATTAATAATTTTTACTGTACCCAAATTATAATCAACTATGAAGTCGCTTCCTTCTCTAAGAATTTGACCGCCCGCCGATACCGAAACCGAACCTTGTGGAATGTTAAAAGTATTCAAATAAATTTCAGACCCACCTGCACTCCCTTTTACTTGACCTTGCATTATAAATCGATTCAAATTAGCATATGTTTGAGCAATTGCTTTTATAGAATCATACAATTGATAATAAACATATTTACCTTTTGTTGCTGCAGGTACTCCAGAAAATGCTAGTGTATCTAAATCTTTTCCGAATGGCTCTAACACAGGAAACACTACCCGCCCCATTTGCGGCAAAACTGTAAATCCTTCGATATAATCAAAAACACCATCAGGTTGTGGATCGTTTCGATTATTAAGTCGATCTAAATTTAATAAACGCAATAAAGGTTGACCTTCAACTGCTTGTGCAGTTTCTGGTAAAAATCTTTTTAATCCCCCACTTGGTTCTTCATATAAAACATTCAATTTAAAATCTTCGCGCTGTATACCTCCAAAAAGATCAAGCGAATAAACATTTTTCATCATTAAACCCCAAAGTGGTAATTGAGTTTGTTGTGATGTTGCTTTTAACAATTTGAGAAATAAAACTTTTTGTACACCTTTATTAGAATCGAGTGCAATATCCTGTGAAAATTCACCTACTTGAAATACACGACCGTTATAAGTGTATTGATATGCAACAGCCAAAACTTCATCTGCTTGTAGTTGTGTATTAATTGATAGGAACCCCACTTGAGGATTAAAGTAGTATTCGTTGGTAGTTAATTTTCTAGCAAAAGTTTTTTCATAATCAATAACAGGACTGAGTCCTTTACTTATCAATAAACTATTTATAAAAGCAGGGTTTCTTGCATTAGGATTGGCAACTAAAGAACCAAATAAATTATTAGCCCCATTTGCAGGGAGGGGATTTGATGTGAGTGATTGAACAGAAGAATTATAAGGACTTGATTCGCCTAAATCCATCAATCCTACAACATCTCTAGCTTCAGTTGTAGCACCAGTTCTATTAGTTACCCAAACTTCTACTCTTTGTACTTGTACTTGAGAATTTACTACTGGTAAATTCTTCATGGTTTTATTAAAATTAGATCGAAAATAATTTGCTAATAAAAAGTGGCGATTTTCTTCGTAGTCATCCAGTTTTTTTTGAAATGCTTGAGTTGAAGATCCGCCTTGTAAAGCAACTGTTTGCCTAGATGATCGTTGATTTGCTATTGCAGCACTAATAAATAATTTCCCGAACTGGAGTTGTGTTTTTATTCCAAATAAATTTTGCGCACTTGGTATTAAAGTTCCTCTAGATTGATAAGAGATATTTCCAGCTTCAATATTTTTAATAATTTCATCATCTTTACCTTTATAATCGAGTTTCAACTGATTATCAAATCCAAGGTTTGATAGCGTATTGTAACTTATAGGAAATTTTAATTTGTCGCCAATATTTGCATTTAAATTTAAGTTGGCATTCATATCAAAATCGAAACCACCGTTTTTCCTTGCGTTTTCTGGAAGTGTTGGATTTTTAATATTTTGTCCCTGATATCCTGCTAAAATATTTACTTCTCCACTTGGACGAATATCCACTTTTAAATTATTACCACTTAATCCAAATATGCGATCGAATAAATTATTGGATACACGCATTGGAGGTCGAGCTACTTTTTTATTAAGTTGAGTTAAAGCATCTGCCCTTTTTTTAAAATAATCTGTTTCCGCATTCTTACTTTGAATTTTATAATACTCATCAAAACTCAATGAAGTTGGTTTTCGATAATTAGTAGAACCAATTTTTTCACGAATAAAATATGATTTTGTTTTAGGATCGTACTCAATTGATTTTTTAATCAATAAAGTATCGCGCAAATCGAAGGGATTATTACTTGTGTTTGAATATGGATCACCCCTTCTGTCGTTGATTGGAAAACGCAGACTATCCTTCTGTTGTGCGGATAAATTTGCACAGAGCAGCAGAAGTATAAGAGTTGATAAAAAAATTCGGGAGTTCTTCAAAAAAAACGATCCGCTTGGTTAGGTAGAAATTTATGCGATTGCTTATAAATTTTTAAGTGCTTGTTTAATGATATCCTCCAATGAAATATTATTAGGCTCTGCTTGCATAATTTTTTTAACCGCTTGCTCAGCCATAACCCTTCCAATACCCAATGAAATTAATGCATTTATGGCATCTACATCGTTTTGAGGCTGATTAAATCCAGATATACCAACTTCAAGTGATTGTTTTGATAGCTTATCCCTTAATTCAACAATAAGTCTTTCAGCAGATTTTTTACCAATTCCTTTAATTCCTTCCAATTGTTTGGTATTACCTTGAACTATTGCCCTAGTGATTTCTTCTGGCTTCATACCGGAAAGCATCATTCTTGCAGTAGAAGCTCCCACACCTGATACACTGATCAGTTGCAGAAATAATTCTTTTTCTACTAGGTCTGCAAATCCAAAAAGGGTTTGTGCATTTTCAGTAATGTGCAAATAGGTAAATAGTTGCCCACTGTCTTTATTACTAATAGCAGAATAAGTATTAAGACTAATGTGCAGCTCATAGCCTACTCCATTAACATCTACCACAATACGGGCAGGTGTTTTAATCGCAAAATTACCCCTTACAAATGCTATCATACAGAGTAAAATTAACCAAAAACCGTCATTGAGCCGTATCTTTAAAAAATATTTGTAATAAGTACTAACCAGAAATATGCAAAAAATAAGCGCTGCTATAACCGCCGTAGGCGGATATGTTCCAGAAACTAAGCTAACTAATTTTGATCTAGAAAAAATGGTGGATACCAATGATGAATGGATCAGGTCTCGAACTGGTATTGAAGAAAGAAGAATTTTAAAGGAGCCCGGAAAAGGTAGTAGCGATATGGCTGTTCCAGCAATTTTAGAAATTCTCCGGAAAAAAAATATGGATGCCACAGAAATTGATTGCATTATTTGTGCAACCGTTACTCCCGACATGGTATTTCCTGCAACCGCAAATATTATTGCCGACAAGATTGGCGCAACCAATGCATGGGGATATGATTTAAGTGCCGCTTGTAGTGGCTTCTTATTTGCCCTTACAACAGGTGCCACTTACATTGAAAGCGGTAGATATAAAAAAGTTATTGTTGTTGGAGTAGATAAAATGAGTGCCATCATTGATTATACTGATCGAGCAACTTGCATCATTTTTGGAGACGGTGCAGGCGCTTTATTATTAGAACCTTCTTTGGATGAAAATGGAATAAAAGACAGTATTTTGAGAAGTGATGGAAGCGGCAATAAATACTTACATATGAAAGCTGGTGGATCTGTTAAACCCGCAACTGTTGAAACAGTTTTAGCCAAAGAACATTATGCTTATCAAGAAGGACAAGCAGTTTTTAAATTTGCAGTAAAAGGAATGGCCGATGTAAGTGCCGAATTACTTGAAAAAAATAATTTAACAGGTGAAGACATAGCATGGTTGGTACCTCATCAAGCTAACTTAAGAATTATTGACGCTACAGCCAATAGAATGGGGATACCAAAAGAAAAAGTAATGATCAATATTCAAAAATATGGCAATACTACTGCTGCAACTTTACCTTTATGTTTATGGGATTGGGAAAGCAAATTAAAGAAAGGCGACAATATAGTTTTAGCAGCATTTGGAGGAGGATTTACTTGGGGAGCCACTTTAGTAAAATGGGCATATTAGAGTTATGAATTATAAATTTTGAATTATGAGAAGTCTACACAAGTATACAGGAATTGGGTCAACAGCTATTCATGCTTCTGGTCATAACAATGCAGATCATGCTCATTTAACTCCCATATACGCTAGTTCAACTTTTACTTTTGATTCGGCAATGGAGGGTAGTGAAAGGTTTGCAGGCAAAGACAAAACAAAAATTTATAGCCGATGGGGCAACCCTAGTTTTACAACTGCTGAAGAAACAATTGAAGCATTAGAAACATTCGGATTAACTGATGAAAATGGAAATCAATTACAAGTAAAAGCATTATTGCATTCAAGTGGACAAGCAGCTCTAACCACTTTATTTCTTGGAACTCTTAAGGCTGGGGATACAGTTTTATCGCATCATGCTTTATATGGAGGTACACACGAATTATTATTAAAAGTATTAGAGGGAACTGGAATTAAAACAATTTTGATTCAGTTGAATGATGCTGATTTAATCAAATCAACTTTAGAAAAAAATAAAAACATTAAACTGATTCATATTGAAACGCCTTCAAACCCTACATTTAGATGTGTTGATATAGAAATGGTTTGTAGCATTGCAAAAAAACATAAAGTATTGGTTTCTGTAGACAATACTGCTGTAACACCTTATCTACAACAACCTTTTGCTTTTGGTGCAGATTTTGTAATGCATTCAACAACAAAATTTTTAAATGGCCATGGCACATCAATTGGTGGTGTGTTATTAGGAAAGGACCTTGAAAAAATGAATACATCAATTTGGAAATGGCATGTATTATTAGGTGGAAATAGCAATCCATTTGATGCATTTTTACTTACACAAGGAATGAAAACATTAGAATTGAGAATGGAAAGACATTGCCACAATGCAATGGATGTTGCATCATTTTTAGAACAACATCCCGCAGTTGAAAAAGTAAATTATTGTGGATTGATTTCACATCCTGATCATGCAATTGCTTTGAAACAAATGCGGCATGCAGGAGCTTTAATGAGCTTTGAACTTAAAGGAGGAATAGAAGCTGGAATTAAATTTATTGATCGGTTACAAATGTGCGTTAAAGCAGTTTCATTTGGCACTCCAGATACGCTATTATCACATCCAGCAAGCATGAGTCACATGGGAATTCCTAGAGAAGAAAGAATAAGTGCTGGAATAACAGATGGCTTAATTCGATTAAGTGTAGGTATTGAAAATATAGAAGATATTATAAATGATTTTGATCAGGCTTTAAGCTAAAATACTACCATTTACTTGGTATTCTCATGAATCAAACCTATATGTATGAGCATCATCATAAGAAGAGCAGTAAAAGAAGATTGTGCAAGAATTTTAGAATTAATACAAGAATTAGCAGAATTTGAAAAAGCACCTCAAGAAGTTACCGTTACACTAAATCATTTTGAAGAAAGTGGGTTTGGCACTAACCCAGTTTGGTGGGCATTTGTTGCAGTAGAAATCGATGAAACATTGGCTAGCAATATAATACAAGGGTTTGCTCTTTATTATATTAGGTACAGTACTTGGAAAGGACAGCGTATGTATTTAGAAGATATTCTGGTAACTAAAAAAATGAGGGGTAAACAATTAGGAAAGCAACTTTTCGACCGTTTAATTGTTGAATCAAAAGAGAAAAATTTGAAAGGAATTGTTTGGCAAGTGTTAGATTGGAATGAACCCGCTATTCAATTCTACAAAAAATATAATGCTACATTTGATAGTGAATGGATTAATTGCAGCATTCCCTAGTCCAAGCTATAATAAACTTTATGCTTAAAAATAATTTTTTAGTTCTTTTATTTTTAGCCGTTATGGTACTGGTTTCCTGTTCAAAAAACAGCGAATTAATTCCTAATACAGAAAACTCAATAGGTACTTCCGGCAAGGCAATTGATAAACTAGCCAAAGGCATAAACCTAACTAATTGGTTTAATGATTATTCAGATAGAAATCAATTAGGAACTAGATATACTACTGCTCACTTTAATCAAATTAAAAACGCTGGATTTACTTATGTTCGACTCCCAATTGGGCCATTGATGATTAGCGACGCGAATAATATTAGTTCCATTAATTCTACTAGTTTAACATTATTAGACCAAGCTGTAAAAAATATAACTTCAAGTGGCTTGTCTGTTGCACTTGACTTTCATGCATATACTCCCAACTTTGAATCTAATTTAGCAACCAACCCTTTAGCAAGAGTTGCTTTTCGTCAATTTTGGAAAAGCTTGTCCACTTATTTTAGTAAATACGATACAACACAAGTGTTTTTTGAAATATTTAATGAGCCACATGTTGGTGCAGCACAGAGTGTAGCGGGTATTGATAAAAATTGGTGGGCACCTTTTCAAGGTCAAGTTATACAATCTATTAGAGAAGCAACACCGAATCATTACATTATTGCAGGTGCCGAAAATTGGAATAGTTGGTATGATCTTTCTTCTATGAAAGTGTATTCTAATAAAAACATCATTTATAATTTTCATTTATACGAACCATACATATTTACTCATCAAGGAGCTTCATGGGCTGGCAACCCTTATGATAAATTAAAGTCGCTTCCATATCCAGGCTCTCCTCAAAACGTTTTATCATTAGCAGCTAGTGCGCCAAATTCAGAAATAAAATATTTAATTAACTGGTATGGAATTCAACAATACAATGCCGACTCATTAAATTATGCAGTGAAACAAGTTTATAATTGGGGTAATCAAAATAAGGTTCCGGTTATTTGTAATGAGTTTGGTGTTTATAAAGTATTTGCACCTGCAGACAGCAGAACTAGGTACTTACAAGACATGCGCAACATGCTTACCAAATATAAAATGGGTTGGGCAGTTTGGGATTACGATGAAAATTTTGGGTTAAGTAGTTATCCTAATAATAATAGATCGGGGATACCAGTTTGGGACTCAAATGTATTAACAGCACTTGGTCTTAAGTAATTCCCTCGGTAAATATTTCTGGACCTCCGATTTTTCCTATCAATCCCTGTAATACTTTTCCAGGACCACATTCGGTAAATTTAGTTGCACCATCATTTATCATGGATTGAACGCATTGGGTCCATTTAACTGCACCAGTAAGTTGTTCAATTAAATTATTTTTTATTTCAGATGGATTAATTACTGCTTTAGCTACAACATTTTGATATACAGGACAAGTAGGTTTATTAAATTGAGTAGATTCAATTGCAGTTGCTAATTCTTCTTTTGCAGGTGCCATTAACGGAGAATGAAAAGCACCTCCTACTGGCAAAACTATGGCACGTTTAGCACCAGCTTCTTTCATTTTAATGCACGCAATATCAATGCCTTTAATAGATCCACTAATTACCAATTGACCGGGACAATTATAATTAGCAGCAACAACTATCTCCCCTGTTTCTTTATAAATAGTTTCACAAATTTCTTCTACTTTTTCATCCGACAAATTCAATACCGCTGCCATTGTGGATGGATTTAATTCGCAAGCCTTCTGCATTGCTTTGGCTCTAATACTTACTAATCGTAAAGCATCTTCAAAACTCAATGTACCATTGGCTACTAAAGCAGAAAACTCACCCAACGAATGACCAGCAACCATTGAAGGATTTGAATTTTCAATTGTTTTAAAAGCAGCAACAGAATGCAAAAATATTGCTGGCTGCGTTATATTGGTTTGCTTTAATGCTTCATCAGTTCCAGAAAACATAATGTCACTAATGCTAAAACCAAGTAGTTCATTTGCTTCTTCAAACAATTTTTTAACTGAAGCATTTGATTCATATAAGCTTTTTCCCATTCCCACAAACTGTGCACCTTGTCCTGGAAAAACAAAAGCATGTTTCGACATATTTGGTTGTTTTACTTAAAATTCGGTTTTAAGTTCGAGATAGCGAAGAAATTCTTCTTTTCTTTTCTCCTCTTGAAACTTACCACCATAAAATGAAGTAATAGTTGAGGAGGTATTATCTTCTACTCCCCTGCTAGCAACACATAAATGTTTAGCATCAATAACAATAGCAACATCATTGGTTCCTAAAGCAGATTGTAATTCTTTTGCAATTTGAACTGTTAAACGCTCTTGTACCTGAGGTCTTTTTGCAAAGTACTGCACCAAACGATTTAATTTGCTTAAACCAATTACTTTTCCGTTACTTATATATGCAACATGGGCTTTACCAATAATTGGAACAAAGTGATGTTCACAATTACTGTAAAATGAAATGTTTTTCTCAACCAACATTTCATTGTATTTATATTTATTTTCAAATAAAGCTATTGCTGGTTTATTAGCTGGGTTTAATCCACTAAATATTTCTTTGATAAACATTTTAGCAACACGCTTAGGTGTGCCTTTTAAACTATCATCAGAAAGATCAAGTCCCATAGTTTCCATGATCACCTTAAAATGCTCTTGAATAATGGCCATCTTTTCATCGTCTGTTTTATCAAACGCGGTTGAAACCATTGGAGTATCAATAGAAGTACTGTAATGGTTGTCACCCATACTATCCATCATCTCTTCATTAAATTCAATCTTATCGCCATTAAGACGGATATTCGACATAATTTCGTTCTGTTTCATATAATCTAATTTTTAAATCAAGTTTGGTTTCTAATTTAGCTCTTAACAAATCATAACATACTACTGCAATATTTTCAGCAGTTGGAATTAATTGTTTGAATTCGGTTGTATCTAGGTTTAAGTTTTTATGATCGAACTTATTTAATACTTCTTCTTTTATTAAATCGCTCAATCGTTTCAAATCAATTACATAGCCAGTATTAGGATCAATTTCTCCAGTAACCTGTACAATTAATTCATAATTATGACCGTGATAGTTTTCGTTGTTGCACAACCCAAAGGCTTGTTTATTTTGCTCAATAGTAAAACTAGGGTTGTGCAAACGATGAGCTGCATTAAAATGCTCCTTGCGAAAAACAGCAACTTTTTTGTTATTCATGTAAAAAAAGGTTTCTAATGCATGCACACTAACATGCTCTTATAATAAAATCAATCATCCAATTGTTTAGAACTATTATATAGGCACTGTTTCAGAAGTGTGCTGATCAAGTGGCCCAACCCATAGACTTGCAAAAATAACAACTCTTTATGGATATTTAATAACTATCAATAATAACGCCAAGATGATTATTTTGTTTAAAAGAAATATTAAATAATTAAACAAAGAGGCTTAATTACCAAAATATTCTACATAAATACGAGGAGTTTCATACAGTTTAATACAATGTAGATCAACAGTTTTGGGTAAATTGGGTAATAATTCATTCCAAATGGCTATCGCCAAATTCTCAGTACTACACATTTTGTTATTCATAAAAGGCACATCCATATTGAGGTTTTTATGATCGAGATGGTCAATTACATATACTTTAATCAACTTACTGAGTTCCTTTATATCAAAAAGAAACCCAGTATCGGCATTAGGAATACCTTTTATGGTTACAAATAGGTCATAGTTATGACCATGCCAGTTCTCATTTGCACAAACGCCAAAAACGTCTTCATTGCGCTCTTTTGTCCATTGAGGATTATATAACTTGTGAGCTGCATTAAAATGTTCTTGCCTGGTTAAGTATACCATTACCTGCTATAATTTTTACAAAGGTACAAAATTGGAGAAATTTGATCGTTTTTCATCAACTTTACAATAATGAGAGTTGTAATTACTGCCGCAACAGTGGGTGAATGGATGCCTACTTTTATTCAATTGAATGGATTATACACAGGTGAAAGTGAACGCTTAAAAGTTCAATTTTATCAATCCGGCGTTGGCATGTTATCAAGTGCAGTAGCGTTTACACGTTTAGCGCTTGAAGATAAACCAGATTTAATAATTCAAATTGGTATTGCAGGGTGTTTTAATAAACGAATTTCATTAGGAAAAGTAGTAATTGTAAAAGATGAAATATTGGGCGACGTTGGGGTTGAAGAACAAGGAGTTTGGAAAGATATCTTTGATCTTAAATTAGAAAAAAGCAGTTACCATCCTTTTGAAAAAAGATCTTTACCTAACCCATGGCTAAAAAAATTTAATTTATTGAACTTGCAAGAAGTAAATGCAATTACAGTGAATGAAATTACTACTCATCAATTAAGAATTGATCAGCTTATTAAAAAGTATAAACCAACTTTAGAAAGTATGGAGGGAGCTGCACTTCATTATGTATGTAGGGAAATGAATATTCCTTTTATTCAAATCAGGGCCATTTCAAACTATATTGGCGAAAGAGATAAAGCAAATTGGAAGATGAAAGAATCCATTGATATTCTTAATCAAACGATTATTCAGTATCTCGATATGCTTTATAAGATTAAGTAATTTATCATTTTACTAGCGCATATTCAAGAATCCTAAATGTGCTTGGTTTACTTGATTGAATTAACTTTGTGCCAATATACTTTTTATGCGATTTTCACTTGCATTCTCACCATGCCCAAATGATACATTCATTTTTGATGCTATCGTAAATAAAAAAATTGATACGGAAGGGATTGATTTTGATGTGTACTTAGAAGATGTTCAAACCTTGAATGAATGGGCAATAGCCGATAAAATGGATATAAGCAAAATCAGCTATGGCGTTCTACCAATTATTATGGATAATTATGAACTATTAAATAGCGGAGGTGCTTTAGGCAAAGGTGTAGGACCATTATTGGTAACAAAAAAAGACACTGAATGGACTATCGAAAAAAAAGTTGCAATTCCAGGAAAAAATACCACTGCTCATTTATTATTTATGTTGGCATTTCCGGAAGCAAAAAATAAAATTTTTAAAGTATTTAATGAAATTGAAGCTGCTGTAATATCAGGCGAAGTAGATGCGGGCGTTATTATACATGAAAACAGATTCACTTATGAGCAAAAAGGTTTAACGAAGCAGATAGATTTGGGAGCTTATTGGGAAGAAAAATTAAACATCCCTATTCCACTTGGAGGTATAGTAATAAAAAAGAATATCAATCAAACTATTGTAAAAAAAATAGAAGGGCTCATCCGTAAAAGTATTGAATATGCTTTTGAACATTACCCGTTTATATCAGACTATGTTAAACTACATTCTCAAGAAATGAATGAAGAAACTATGCGCAAGCATATCAACTTGTATGTAAATGAATATTCACTTAATTTGGGTACTGATGGAATGGTTGCAGTAAACAAATTAATATCAATTAGCAAATTGATAACTTTTTAATTGCTTTTCAACGCCTTTGCATAAACTTCTAGTACTCGCTTTCTTGCTACTTCATGAATTACGATAGGCTGAGGATAATTTAACTCTTGAAATTCGGGAACCCATTTTTTAATATACTTAAAGTCTTTATCAAACTTTGCTGTTTGCAAATAGGGATTAAAAACCCTGAAATAAGGTGCGGCATCACATCCACTTCCACTTGCCCATTGCCAGCCACCATTATTTGCTGCTAAATCAAAATCCATTAGCTTTTGAGCAAAATAAGCTTCACCCCAACGCCAATCAATTAATAAATGTTTGGTTAAAAAAGACGCTACAATCATACGAACTCTATTGTGCATGAAGCCAGTAGCATTTAATTCTCTCATTCCTGCATCTACTATCGGGTATCCTGTATTTCCATCGCACCATTGTTTAAATTCATGTTCATTATTTCTCCACTCTATTCGATCGTACTCTGACCTAAAAGACGCTCCTTTTCCAACCTTAGGAAAATGCCATAAAATTGCATGATAAAAATCGCGCCAAATAAGTTCATTTAAATAAGTTTCATTTAACTCTTTTGCTTTTTTAGCTAATGCTCTTATGCTTATTGTACCAAAACGCAAGTGGACACCCATTTTTGATGTGCTATTTTCTAGTCCGGGGAAATTTCTATTTTCAGTATAATGCTGAACAATATTTTTGTTTAAATTGATGGAAGGAAAAGGAGCATTAGTAGGCTCAAAACCTATTTCATTGAGTGATGGAATTATTGCAGGCTCTTGCTTTAGAAAATGATCTATAATTTTTTCACTAGGAAAAGCAACCAAGTCATTATCAGTTAACCTTGCTTTCCACTTTCTACTGTATGGTGTAAAAATTGTATAAGGCTTACCATCATCTTTTACCACTTCATTTTTTTCAAAAATAACTTGATCTTTAAATGATATAAATGAAGTGTCATTCGATTTTAGTAACTCATTAATTTTCTCGTCTCTTTCGGTTGCATACGGTTCATAATCATGATTGACAAATACCTGTTTAACAGTAAATCTTGCTAATAAAGATGCAAATACATTTTCGGGGTAATCATAAAAAACTTCCATACTAGCTCCTATTTCAACCAATAAGTTTTGCATGGTTAATAAAGAAGCATGAATAAATGCTACTCTGTTGTCTGATTTATTGTCTAATTGATTGAGTATTGCTTTATCAAATATAAAAATGGGCAAAACTGGTAGCCCTGTTTTTAGTGCATGGTATAATGCGGTATTATCTTCTAGTCGTAAATCTCTTCTGAACCAAAAAATATTTATATCGGGTAAGTTGCTGTTCATTTGAACTTAACAATAAAAGAAATTTATAGTTCTGAAAACTAGGCAAAAAAAATCCTGGTTGAATCAACAAACAGGATTTAGTATATTATTTAATTAGATTAAAGTTCTCTAACATTAAATTCCACTCTTCTATTTGCAGTTTTGCCTTTTGCAGTTTTGTTATCTGCAATTGGGTTTTCACTACCAGTCAGTCAGAAAATGCTGTAAAAACACAAGTATGGATAGCTGTTTCGTTTTATGCTTTAGTTGCCATTGCTAAGAAACGATTTCTACTAAAACAGAGCCTTTACGAAATCCTACAAGTTTTAAGTATCTCTATTTTTGAAAGAATGCCCATAAACCAACTGTTTCAGCAAACTCAATTATGGATATACTAGAAATTACATATAAAGGTGTGATTTATGTAAAAACTATAATAGTTGATAAAAAATCTTTGAAGCCAACTTGTTTGTATAAGTTATTATACCAATCTGTTTTACCCATCTAATCCCATAAATGGCATTGGTTAACCAAATTTCATTTGCATTTTGCATTTCTTCAACTGAAACTACTCCTTCCTCAACTTCATAATTATTGATTTTTAATTGGTTAATTAAAAATCTCCTCATAATTCCAGCAACAGGACCCTCCGATAAAGCAGGTGTTTTAATGCGGCCATTGGTTACAATAAATACATTAGCAATGGTTGAATCTGCAATATTTCCATCTGAATTTAAGAGTATGGCATCATTTAAATGCTGTTCTTTAGCCCATAAAGCACCCATCACATAAGATAAATAATTATTTGTTTTTAGGCTAGAATAGTGATCTGCTGATTTTACAGCAAGTTTAAAAATACCAATATCCATCCCGTTTTCATTTAAATGATTATTAGACGGATTCAAATCCCAAGTTTGAATAATCAGATTGGGGAAATGGTTTTGTTGGTCATAAATACCTCCTTCACCTCTAAATATGGTAATTCTTACTCTTGCCAAAAAATGATGTTGATTCTTTTGAATCAAACTATTAATAGCATTAATTATATATGAAGCATTGAAATAAGTAGGTGGATCAAATTGAAGTGTTGACAATGTATGAAACAATCTTTCTAAATGGAGTTTTTCATGTAAAATTGCACCATTAGCCCATTTAATGGTTTCAAAAAAGCCATCTCCATATCTAAAAGAGCGGTTATTAGGGGAGATTAATAATTTATCGGAACGAACTGTTTTGCCATTATAAAAAAGAAAATCTGCATTATCCATAGATACAAAGATAGAATGAAGGTAAATTGCTAATCGAAATAAATCAGTTATGAAAATAAATCAAATCATTTTAGCACTTGAATCAGTTGCTCCACTTGCTTATCAAGAGGTTTATGACAACGCTGGGTTGCTTACTGGTTCAGCTGAAATGCAATGTACTGGAGTACTCTGCGCTTTAGATGCTACTGAAGATATTATTAAAGAAGCTATACAAAAAAGATGCAATTTGGTTGTTGCTCATCATCCAATTCTTTTTAAAGGAATTACCAAAATCAACGATAAAAACTATGTGGAGAAAGTATTAATTCTTGCTATTAAAAATGATATAGCCATTTATGCAATACATACTAACCTCGATAATATTTTCGGAGGAGTTAACAGCAAAATTGCACAAAAACTTGGGTTAATCAATTCGAAAATACTATTGCCAACTTCAAAAAACTTAGTAAAATTGATAACTTTTGCACCAAAAGAATATGCAAATACCATTTTGGAAGCACTTTTTGAAGCTGGAGCGGGAAATATTGGTAATTATAGTGAAGCTAGTTTTACTATTAGTGGAGAAGGTACATTTAAAGGATCTGAAAATGCTAATCCTACAATTGGTGAAAAAGGTACAAGAACAACGCTTAATGAGCAAAGAATTGAAGTGATTTTACCTTCGTATTTGCAAGAAAAAGTAATTTTTGCCTTAAAAAAGGCACATTTATACGAAGAAGTTGCTTATGATTTAATTCCTTTAAACAATGAAAATCAATTGGTTGGAAGTGGCATGATTGGAGAACTTAAAGAAGAAATGAACGAAAATGACTTTTTAGAGCAAATTAAAGCAGCATTTGATTTAAAAGTGATCAAACACACCCCATTACTTCGCAAGAAAATCAATAAAATAGCTATATGTGGTGGTGCTGGAAGTTTTTTAATTCCTGTTGCTAAAGCTGCAAAAGCAGATTTTTTTATAAGTTCAGATATTAAATACCACGAGTTTTTTGAGGCGGATAATCAATTCGTTATTGCAGATATTGGCCATTGGGAGAGCGAGCAATATACAACTGACTTACTTTTTGCTCTTTTAACCACTAAATTCCCTAACTTTGCCGTCCTAAAAACAGCAATTAACACCAATCCGGTCAGCTATTTTTTAGGTTAATCTCAAACTACAATTTATATATGGCATCAGTAAAAGATTACTCGGTTGAAGAAAAATTGGTTACCCTACTTCGTTTACAAAAAATCGATAGTAAGTTAGACCAAATTCAAGTGCTAAAAGGTGAACTTCCAATGGAAGTAAGTGATTTGGAAGATGAGATCCAAGGCCTAACTAATCGCCAAACTCGAATTGAAGAAGAAATTAATGGCATCAGCGAATTTATTGAGGGCAAAAAAGCTATCATTAAAGACAGCGAAGCTATGATTGCTAAATACGAGAAACAAAGTGACAACGTAAAAAACAATCGAGAGTTTGAAGCTATTAACAAAGAGGTTGAAATGCAACAACTTGAAGTTAAACTTGCAGAGAAACATATTCGTGATGCAAATGAAGAATTAGCTGAAAAAATTAAAGCCCTTGAAATTGCTAAAAAGCAAGTAAATGTTAAAGAAGGCGTTTTAAATCATAAGAAAAGTGAATTAGAAAAAATTATTGCTGATACTGAAAAAGAAGAATCCGGTTTAAACAAAGTAAGGTCTGATGCTAGATCTCATATTGATGAGCGTTTGATATATAGCTATGACCGTATACGTAAAAGCTATAGAAATGGATTAGCTGTTGTTCCTGTTGAGCGCGATGCTTGCGGAGGATGCTTTAATTCAATTCCACCACAGCGTCAAAGCGAAATCCGCTTACACAAAAAAATTATTGTTTGTGAAAACTGTGGTAGAATATTAGTTGATATTGATTTGAATGACACTGTTGAAGCAAAATAAAATTCATTTAAATTACAATAAAGAAAGGGTGTTCATTTGGATGCCCTTTCTTATTTTCGGTAACCAATGAAATCATTTTTATTAATTTGTTCGTTAATTTTTCTTTCGTTTTGTGTTAATTCACAGAAAGTATTTGAATTTAGTAGCACTTGCATTCAGTCGTATCAAGAGATTACAAAACTAAAAATAAAATTAGGCAAACAATTAGCAGAAAAAGCCAGACAGCAAAATCAAGAAAATTTAATACCTCTTTTACTTGAAAGCTACTGCGATTTCTACATCCTATTTTTTAATGAGAACCCAGCAGATTACCAACTACTTTATCCAATATTTGAAAATCGATTAGACCAACTTCAAGAGGGACCAAAGTCTTCTCCTTTTTACTTGTATTTCCAAGCAATTATAAGAATTCAAAGAGCAGCCGTTTCGGTAAAATTTGGGCATCTTTGGGATGCAGGATGGGATTTTAGAAAATCCTATTTGCTATTAAAAGAAAACAAAAAACTATTTCCCAATTTTACTCCAAATAATTTAATGTATGGAGCACTTGAATCGGTTATAGCAACTGTTCCAAAGGGTTATAAATGGCTATTCAATATAATGGGTATGAAAGGTTCTTTGCATGAGGGAATGCAAAAAGTAAAAACTTATACCAATAGCAATGATGCATGGGCTAAATTGTTTTTTAATGATGCTTCATTTATTTATCCTTATTTATTGTTCTTTATTGAAAATAAAAAGGAAGAAGCATTATACTTTGTTCAACAAAAAAAATTAGACCTTGTTAATAATCATTTGAATGCTTATATGTTATCTAATTTGGCATTAAATAATAAAGAAGTGGAGCTTTCAAAATTGACTATTCAAAATAGAAATTTATCGGATGATTATCTTAAACTAAGCGTTTGGGATTTTCAAATGGGATATGCACAATTGTACCATTTAGATTATACCTCTGCAAGAATCTATTTTGAATCGTTTTCCCAAAATTTCAAAGGGAAATTTTATGTTAAAGATGTATATCAAAAAATAAGTTGGTGCTATTATTTACAAGGTAATATGAAACTAGCTGAAGACGCTCGAAAACAAGTTTTAAAAAAGGGTTCAACAGAAACTGATGCAGATAAAAAAGCTTTGAAAGATGCGAAAGCAAACTTTTGGCCTAATCAGTTATTATTAAAAGCACGTTTATTGAATGATGGAGGCTATCATATTGAAGCTTATAAATTATTAGTTGGCAAATCAGAAGATAATTTTGAAAAAGAAGAAGAGAAATTAGAATTTGCCTATAGGGCAGCAAGAATTTATGATGATTTAGGTAAGAAAGACGATGCAATACGCAATTATTTAATAGCTATCCGAATTGGGATCAATAGAAAGGAATATTTTGCCGCAAGAGCAGCATTGCAAATTGCTCAGATATATGAAGCAAGGGGTCAGAAAAATTTAGCTATTGAGTATTACCAAAAATGCCTGAACATGGAAGACCATGAATATAAAGATTCACTAGACCAAAAAGCAAAATCAGGTATTGCAAGGTGCAAGGGGGATTGATAAACAGAATTGCTGCTATTTTTATAATAAAGCTTTATTATATTGCATTGCAAGTATTTTTTAAATTCAAAAAACGGTTTTGATACGAAAACTCATCATACAGAATTATGCAATAATCAATGAAATAACTATTGATTTTTCTAATAGGCTAAATATTATTACAGGCGAAACTGGTGCCGGAAAAAGTATTTTAATGGGTGCATTGAGTTTGATTTTAGGAGAAAGGGCAGATAGTTCTGTATTAGTAAACTCTACTAAAAAATGTTTTATTGAAGGTTATTTTACTACTGATGATAAGATGGAAGTGACCAATTTTTTACAGCAGCATGATTTGGATTTAGATGAAGAAATTGTTTTAAGAAGAGAAATAGGAACTAATGGAAAATCAAGAGCTTTTATTAATGATACACCAGCTACATTATTACAATTAAAACAACTTGCAGGATTATTGGTAGACTTACATCAACAGTTCGACACATTAGAATTGGGAGATGCAGATTTCCAAAGACAAGTAATTGATGCGCTTGCTGGTAACGAAAAAAATATTCAACAATATCAACAAAAATATTTCGAATGGCAGAAGCTAAACAGTAAATTAAAATCTTTAAAAGAACAAAAAACAGCTTTTGTTAAAGAGTCTGATTATCATCAGTTTTTATTAAATGAAATCAATGAATTAGCGCTTAAAGAAAACGAGCTTGAAGAACTTGATGCAGAATTAAAAATGCTTGGTAATGCAGAAAACATTAAAGCAGGTTTAACAAGAATTTATATCGTATTAAATGATGCTGAGCAACCAATTATAACACAGTTAAAGCAATTGAATAATCAATTAACTGCTTTACAACCTAATCTTAAAGAATTAGCTGAATTATCCGATAGGATGAAAACCGCGCAAATAGAGCTACAAGATATTGCAGACGAAATTGATCGAATTAATGACAATATACAATTTGATGAAAAAAGAATTGAGTGGATTAATCAAAGATTAAATGATGGGTATAAATTAATCAAAAAACATGCAGTAAAAACAACAGCTGATTTGATTTCCATTAAAATTGAATTAACCGATAAATTAAAAAATGTACTAATATTAGATGATCAGATAATTGAGAAAGAAAAAGAATATGTTGCTTTACAACAGGTATTAGCAATTGAAGCGAGTTCCATTAGCAAAGCAAGAAATAAAATAAGACAAGGATTTGAAAAAAAGGTTAATGAATTACTGAAACAAGTTGGAATGCCAAATGCACAAATACAAGTTAATTTTGGTTCAGTTCCTTTGTATGAATTTGGTATTGAACAAATAGATTTATTATTTGATGCAAATAATAACAATAAATTTGAGCCAATTAGAAAAGTTGCGAGTGGCGGCGAATTAAGTCGCTTAATACTTTGCATTAAATCATTGGTTGCGGAATCAATTAATCTTCCAACCTTAATCTTCGATGAAATTGATACTGGAATTTCTGGAGAAGCAGCAAAAAAAGTTGGACAAATTATGCAGAAAATGTCGGATAGCAGACAGGTTATATGTATTACTCATCAGCCTCAAATTGCTAGTAAAGCCGATACCCATTTTTATGTTTACAAAGAAAATAAGAATAGCAAGGTAACTACTACCATAAGAGTATTGCAAAAAGAGGAAAGAATAATCGCTATTGCTCAAATGCTTAGTGGCGAAAAGCCAACTGCTGCTGCAATTGAAAACGCTAAGGAAATGATGAATTAATTAATCCGTATCTTCGAAAATCACTACACATTTTAAACAGATTAACAAATGGCTTATAATTTATTAAAGGGTAAAAGAGGAATTATTACTGGAGCATTAGATGAAAATTCTATTGCTTGGAAAGTTGCAGAGAAAGCTCATGAAGAAGGTGCAATTTTTGTTTTAACAAATGCTCCTATCGCAATGCGTATGGGTGAAATTAAAAAGTTAGCAGAAAAAACTGGCTCAACTATTATTCCTGCTGATGCAACCAATGTAGAGGAACTAACTACACTTTTTACCCAGTCGCAAGAAATTCTTGGAGGCAAATTAGACTTTGTACTTCATTCTATAGGAATGAGTGTAAACATTCGCAAAAAAATTCCTTACACTGAATCTAATTATGATTATTTCATGAAGGGTATTGATGTATCTGCAATTTCTTTTCATAAGATGTTGGCAGTGGCAAAAAAATTAGACGCTATTAATGAATGGGGAAGTGTTGTTGCATTAACCTATATGGCCGCTCAAAGAACATTTCCTTTCTACACAGATATGGCAGATATTAAAGCAATGTTAGAATCAATAGCAAGAAGCTTTGGATATCATTATGGATTAGAAAAAAAGGTACGTATTAATACCGTATCTCAATCTCCTACAAAAACAACTGCAGGTACTGGTATCAAAGGGTTTGGTGATTTTTATGATTTTGCCAATGCTGTTGCCCCATTAGGAAATGCTACAGCTGAAGATTGTGCTAATTATTGTATAACGTTGTTCTCTGATTTAACAAGAATGGTTACGATGCAAAATTTATTTCATGATGGTGGTTATTCTACAACAGGTGTAAGTAATGAAGTGATGGAAAAATTAGGAATTGCAAATCAATAAAAAATAGGTTATGATTTCGAATGATATTATTGGATACATCGGCGCTTTTTTAAGCGCAATTACCTTTATTCCTCAAGTATGGCAAGCATGGAAAACTAAAAGTGTTGGCGATTTAAGTATATGGATGATTTTGATTGTTGTAACTAGTACTATTGTTTGGCTAGTTTATGCATTTAACGTCAATAGCGGACCTGTAATTGCTGCAAACACAGTTGTGTTATTACTCGCACTTTTTCTGCTTTATTTTAAGCTTACTTTTAAATCAAATAAATAAAATATTTAATGAAGGTGAATAGTTAATATTCATCTTCATTAAACATAAAATCTTCCGAACTTGGATAGTCGGGCCATATATCTTCTATACTCTCATAAACTTCACCTTCATCATCCAATTCTTGGAGATTTTCTACAACTTCTAAAGGAGCTCCACTTCTTATAGAATAATCGATCAGCTCATCTTTGCTAGCTGGCCAAGGCGCTTCTTCTAAATAACTTGCTAATTCTAAAGTCCAAAACATAGTTTCCGATTATTTTTGCAAAAGTAACCGTATAAATGATATTACCAAATGTGAGTTTGTACCATTGTATAAAGAAATGTTTAAAAATTAGTGATTTAGGACCATGGTTTTGTAGGTTTGTAGGTATAATCATAGCAAATAAATGCTTAAAGCAGAAAAAGTAACTCGAAAATTTGGCGATGTTCAAGTATTAAAAGGTGTTGACTTATCCATTCAGTCCGGTGAAATAGTAAGTATTATTGGTTCATCGGGTGCAGGAAAAAGCACTTTATTACATATTTTAGGAACCCTTGATCGGCCAGATAGTGGGTCTATTTGGATCAATAATCAGGAAATGAGTACGCTATCTCCTAAAAAATTAGCGGCATTTAGAAATAAACATATTGGATTCATTTTCCAGTTTCACCATTTACTTCCCGAATTCGATGCATTGGAAAATGTTTCTATACCCGGATGGATTGCTGGAAAAAATAAATTGGCACTAAAAGAGCGAGCAAAATTTCTGCTTGCAACACTTGGTTTATCCGATAGAATATACCATAAGCCTCAAGAATTATCGGGGGGTGAACAACAAAGAGTAGCTGTAGCAAGAGCATTAATTAATGAACCATCTATAGTTTTTGCCGACGAGCCTACAGGGAACTTAGATAGTAAAAACGCCAATGAGTTGCATCAACTTTTTCTTAAATTAAATAAAGAAACGGGTACTTCTTTTTTGATTGTTACTCATAACGAAGATCTTGCTTCACTTAGTGGTAGAACATTGCAAATGAAAGATGGATTAATGATTTAACCCTTTACAAACGAGGCTTCCAAGGTATTTCTGGAACAGCTAATTGATGGCTAAAATAGCGTGATAATACAAACAAATAATCACTTAAGCGATTTAGGTATTTAATAACCAAAGGTTCTACAAATATTTCTTGTTGTTGCAAGTTTACACAACAACGCTCTGCCCTTCTGCATACGCATCTGGCGATATGTGTTTGGGATACTGATAAATGACCTCCTGGTAAAACAAAAAATTTCATTGGAGGTAGCACTTCATTCATTAGATCAATTTCATTCTCTAACAAAGTAACATCTCCTTCTTTTAAGTCAGGAATCTTCATTAAAGGCTCTTTATCTGGGTCGCATGCTAAAGATGAACCAATAGTGAAAAGACGATCTTGAATTTCCTTTAATATTAATTTAGAATGATTTTCAGTAGCATAATCACCCACAACTCCTATCCATGAGTTTAGTTCATCAACTGTACCGTATGTATCAATTCGAATATGACTTTTAAGTACTTTGGTACCCCCTATCAACGAAGTTTTTCCTAAGTCGCCCGTTTTAGTATATATTTTACTAGACATTATGCGTTTTATATTGTTCTTTAGTTTTATCCGTTTCAATTATTCCATCACGTAACCGAACCACTCGATGTGCATAAGAAGCAATATCTTCTTCATGCGTAACCAAAATAACGGTATTTCCTGCTTCTTGAATTTTACCAAAAATCTGCATTACTTCAACTGATGTTTTAGAGTCGAGGTTTCCAGTAGGTTCATCTGCCAATAAAATAGATGGATTATTTACCAAAGCACGTGCAATAGCCACACGCTGAATTTGACCACCACTTAATTCATTAGATTTATGATGACTTCTGTCCTCCAAACCCACTTTTTTTAGTGCTTCCATTGATCTTTCTATTCTTTCTTTTTTAGAAACCCCTGCATAAATTAATGGCAAAGCCACATTCTCTGCAGCTGTTAAACGCGGAAGTAAGTTAAATTGTTGAAAAACAAACCCAATTTCTGTATTTCGCACTTCAGCTAGGTCATCATCAAGCATTTTACTTACATCTTTTCCATTTAATACATACTTCCCACCAGTAGGAGAATCGAGGCAACCTAAAATATTCATTAGGGTGCTTTTTCCGCTACCAGAAGGCCCCATTAGAGCAACATATTCATTTCGGAAAATATCCAATGAAATACCCTTCAAAACAGGTATTGCTTGGGATCCCATAAAATAACTTTTTTCAATTCCGTCCAAATGAATTAATGATTCATTCAACTCCATAAAATTCAATTTATTTTTTAATAACAGTTGGAACTTTAAAATAAACTTTGTCTTTTGCTGGTGAATTAGCTAAAGCTTCATCTCTATTTGTTGATCCTTTTATTTCATCTTTTCTCCAAACATTTTGCACATCGCTCATAAAAATAAGCGGCTCTATCTCTTCGGTATTAACTTCTTGTAACTTTTCAATAAAACCCACCATTCGAGTAATATCATATTGAATGGCTTCTTTCTTCTCCGTATCAAATTCGAGACGCGATAAATGAGCAAGATGATCAATCATTTTAAGGGTAATTTCCATAATCAACAAATTTAAATGAAAGAAAAGAAGTTTATGTCCTTAAATTTTAAAAGGCAATAATCCAAAATCAGCGGTTATTATACAATTTGTGCAATAAAGTGAAATTGATGAAATTTTCCACAAGTGAATTGACAAGCAAAATCTTCAAATTAATTGTTAAAAAAGAACAATTAAATAACCAATAGCTATATATTAACATTATGTGACTAATTAATGACAATATAATTCTCTTTTAATCATAAATTGTATCAGCAAAAATCCCCCGATTATGTTAGTTTACGCACTTTTGGTCGTTTATTTGGTTTGCTTGTACTTTGCTTATAAAGGTGCAGCAATGTCAGAAGAATAAGACCAATCAAGAAATCTGATCAATACCAAATTTTTCACAGTAAAAGTTTGGTATTTTTTTATGCGATTATCCTATCTTCGAACAAAATAGTTGCATAACTAACTATTTTTATAAAACATATTGCGCATGAAACGTTCAATCAAAAAAGTTGCTGTTTTAGGAAGTGGAGTAATGGGCTCAAGAATAGCTTGCCATTTTGCAGGCATTGGATTGCCGGTATTGTTGTTAGACATGGTACCATCTACAGCAACAGAAAGTACTAAGCCAGCAGAAAGAAATAAGTTAGTTAATGATGCATTACAAGCTGCACTAAAAAGCAATCCATCTACTATTTATACCAAATCGGCCATATCGAAAATCAAGACTGGCAATTTCGATGATAATATGAAGGACATTGCCAGCTGTGATTGGATAATTGAGGTAGTTGTAGAACGTTTGGACATTAAAAAAATAATCTACGAAAAAGTAGAAAAATTTAGAACAGCTGGTACTTTAATTACTTCAAATACCTCAGGAATACCAATACATTTAATGGCAGAAGGAAGATCGGAAGATTTTAAACTGCATTTTTGTGGAACACACTTTTTTAATCCACCAAGGTATCTTCGCCTTTTAGAAATCATTCCAACTCCACATACTTCTCAGGAAGTGATCGATTTTTTAATGCATTATGGAGATTTGCATTTAGGCAAAACAACCGTTTTATGCAAAGACACACCTGCATTTATAGCTAATAGAATTGGGGTTTTCAGCATCATGAGTATTTTTCATATAATGGATCAACAAAAATTATCTATTGATGAAATTGATGCATTAACAGGACCAATTATAGGTCGTCCAAAATCGGCAACATTCAGAACAGCCGATGTAGTTGGTATTGATACTTTAGTAAAAGTAGCAAAAGGTGTTGCTGATAATTGCCCGAATGATGAAGCAAAAAATATATTTACAATTCCTACATGGTTAGAAAAAATAGTTGCCAATAATTGGTTGGGAGATAAAACCGGACAGGGATTTTTTAAGAAAACAAAATCAGCGGCAGGTAAAGAAATATTGACCTTGAATTTAAGCACCATGGAATATGGCGCTAGGAACAAACCAAAATTTGCCAGCTTAGAAGCAGCAAAGCCAATTGAAGATCTCAAACAGCGTATTAAAATGCTGAGTGCAGCTCAAGATAAGGCAGGCGATTTTTACAGGGCATTCCACTTTTCTTTATTCTCCTATATATCTTTCCGCATACCAGAAATTAGCGATGAAATTTATAGATTAGATGACGCGATGATGGCAGGATTTGGCTGGGAAATTGGTGCTTTCGAAAGTTGGGATACAGTAGGTGTTGTAAAAACTGTGGAAGCTATGAAATCGGCTGGAATTGAGGTAGCGCCATGGGTTAATGAGATGATTGCTGCTGGTGTAACTAGTTTTTACAAAGTAGAAAATGGCAAGCGAATGTATTATGATGTTGCCAGTAAATCGTATCGGATTATTCCTGGTGGTGAATCATTTCTTATTCTAAAAAATCACAGCGATCAGTTGGTTTGGAAAAACAGTGCTTGCAAAATGTATGATATTGGTGATGGGGTTGCAGGCTTTGAATGGAGTACTAAAATGAATAGTATTGGTGGTGAAGTATTGGAAGGACTAAATAAAGCAATTACAATTACAGAGGATAAATTTAAAGGATTGGTAATTGCAAATGACGGTCCAAATTTTAGTGCCGGTGCAAATGTGGGAATGATATTTATGTTGGCAATAGAGCAAGAATATGATGAATTAGATATGGCTATCAGGATGTTTCAAAATAGTATGATGCGTTTAAGATATTCATCAATTCCAGTAGTTACGGCACCACATGGTCTTGCATTAGGTGGTGGATGTGAAATGAATTTGCATGCAGATAAAGTTTGTGCGGCAGCAGAAACATATATAGGTTTAGTAGAGTTAGGAGTAGGATTAATTCCTGGCGGTGGAGGTACAAAAGAATTTGCTTTGCGTGCAGGAGATGAATTGCATGATGATGAGCCAGAAACAAATACTTTAAAGAAAAGATTTTTTGCAATAGCTACAGCTAAAGTAGCAACTTCAGCTTTAGAAGCATACGACATGGGTATTTTAAGAGCTGGTACAGATGAAGTAATTATGAATATTGGACGAAGAATTACTGAAGCAAAGAAAAGTGTATTAGAGCTTCATGAACAAGGTTACAATGTACAGAGCCCTCGAAATAATGTTAAAGTATTAGGCAGATCAGGATTAGGTGCAATGTTAGCAGGTATTAACGGAATGTGGCGTGGACAGTATGCAACCGACCATGATGCGTTAGTTGCTCGTAAATTAGCTTATGTGATGTGCGGTGGAGATTTAAGTGAACAGAGCTTAGTAAGCGAACAGTATTTGCTAGACCTTGAGAGAGAAGCCTTTTTAAGTCTTTGTGGTGAAAAGAAAACCTTAGAAAGAATTCAAAGTGTATTAAAAAGTGGAAGGCCAATAAGAAATTAACGGATATTGTATATAATCCAGTTTTCTGTTTCAAAAATTCTAACAGTTTTTAGACCAGCCCTTTCTTTAATCTCCATCAAGTTAAAGGCATTTAAGACAGTTACATTGTGTAATCTATTATTTTTTTTTGCTATACACATATATTGAGCTGCCAATGCAGGGTTCTCAATAACCGTTACAAAACTTTTTTGAAGTGGTAATATTAATCCATTCAATGAAGGCATGTAAGCCATTATTCCATAAGCCGCAGCATCATCAATTAACATAGGCTTTTCAGGTGAAGCAACGGATGTTATAAATTCGGCCATTTGTTGTAATTCAGTTTGCTTTCGCCCTTCAAACCAATGATTATTTTCGGAAATCAATGTATAAAATTTTTGTTCCTCACCATCATTTGTTTGTGCAAAATAATAAATACCAAAAAAGATGCTTAGCACTGAAGATCCAATTATTAAAAAACTATTTATTTTTTGTTTAAATTTATTGTAACCAAAAAACAAAAGTCCCGCTATTCCAATAACATGCATTATTACGTAATATTCGGAAGTAAAATAGTATTTACTGTCGATTAAAATTATTGCGAAAAAAAACATTGGAGTAAGCAATGTAAATAATTCATGTAATTTTCCACGAAACATTAAAAGTGATAAAATGAATGTGGGAGAAAGAAAAATAACAAATACTTGAAAAATAATTTCAGTTTGTTTTGCTACATTATTCCCCTTTGTTAATTCATAAATGGTGTTCAATGGAGAAGTGCCTGTAACTCGCCAATTAGCATATTGACTTGATAAAAAATAGGTTGCACTACCTGCATGAGAGGCATTTAATAGCGTAAATAAATAGGCAGCAGAAAATGGCAATAAAAACAATATTAAATACAATGAAACAGTTCTATTTGCTAACTTTCGTCTCAAAGAACGAATATTTAAAGCCTGATAATACTGATAAATTGCAGGTTCATCTTTTGATACTTTAATACCATCAATAGATACAAGAAATATAAAAGGGAAAAAAGATAACAATAGCCAAACAAAATTAATTTCAGTAAAAACCAAACCAGTAAGAAAAATACTTGCTAGTGAAAGATAATAAGTTGTTTGAGTTTTATAATAATTAAACAAACTTCTAAATAACATGTAAAGAAAAAACATGATAGCTCCTATATTTCTTCCACTAATTGCTGCGAAGACAAATTGAGGATGAATTGTAAAAAGTAAAATTATAGCTATTAAAACAGGGACAAAAGGAAGCTGCGATTCTTTTACATCGGTTAAAACAAAATAAAAAAATAAAGACATAAAAATAATAGACGAAGCTATTGGAGCAAATAAATACCCAAAGGGCGATAAAAAGACTGTAGATAGAAAAACAGTAGATGGAAACGTAGTTCCAATAGTAGTTAACGTATTCTCTTTAAACTCAAACAGAATCTTTAATTTCTCTGAATAAAAAAGACTTTCAGAATGCTCAAAACCATTTCTATGGAAAATCCAAGCTATTATAATATAGTATAGCACTAAAAAAAGTGTACTTATGGATATGAAATTTTTCTGCTGTTTCATTATCCATTAGTTGGATTAGCTGCAGACACTGAAGCAGAATGTGAAACTTTGGTTAACCCATGATTTGTTTTTTCCCAATAAAATGGATTGTATATTAGTTGCCATAACCCTTTATAAGCAGATATAGAGTGCATAATCCAATAGATAGGATTAAACAAAGCAAAAAGTATTAATTCATAGTACTTACGTTTGAAAACCGCCAACATATTAATATAAATCATTAACGCATTGCCTGCTACAAAGTTAAAAATAGAGATATACAAAATCCAGTCTGGAAACAATACCCGAACATTTTTTAAATCAAAGATCAGGTAAATTAAAAAAAATGTCAATAAAATAGGATAAATTAAAAATGTTATAGGCGTTAAACTTACAAAGAAGTTAAATCCAAAAAATCCTCTCCAACCAATTTTTTGAACCAACCGTGCTGGATTTCTCATATGCACTAAAGTTGTTTGCATATAACCTTTAATCCATCGAGAGCGCTGTCGTATCCAATTAAAAAACTCATTATTGGCTTCTTCAAATGTTGTACTGTTAACTACCCCTACTTTATACCTTTTTTCAAAAACCCGTACACCCAAATCTGCATCTTCGGTTACATTAAAAGGATCCCAACCACCCAACTCTAGTAATTTATCTAACTTAAAATGATTAGACGTGCCCCCTAATGGAATCGGAACATCCAATGATTGTAATCCTGGCAACATATAATCAAACCAATAAGAGTATTCTAAAGTAAACATACGAGTGAGCAAATTCTCATTCTTATTAAAATAATTCAACGCTCCTTGTAATACAATAAAGTCTTTCGGCAGTTTCCTAAAAAGTGCCACCACTTTTTTTAATTGATCAGAATCGGGAACATCTTCTGCATCATAAATAGTTAGGTATTTACCTTTACAAAAGAACAATCCATAGTTACATGCTTTGGGTTTTGTTTTTGGTAGATGATATGGAACAACAATTGTTTCAAAGTTTGCAGGAAAATCCAAATTTCTTACCGCATTTAGTGTTTTGTCATCATCTTCTTCTATCAATAATTTTACATCTAGTTTTCCTCTTGGATAATCTAAACTTCTTAGGTTCCAAATTAGTTTACGAATCAGTTTATCTTCTTTGTATACGGGCAACAAAATAGTATATACGGGCAAACTACTGTTTTCAATAGCTTTAACTTCTTCTTTCGTTACTGCCTCATGAAGCTCATATCTAGAACCCTTTAATGCAATATAAAGTTTAAATACAATTGCAAATAAGAAAAAGAAGCTAAAGAAAAGATTAAAGAAAATAAAAGCATTAACAAAAAATAGTGAAAGCATAACAAATGCAACCAGAAAAAAAATGAAAATAAATGCCAATTGAGCATCTGTAAAAGTAACAATTCCTGAACTACTTGGATCTTTCCGCATTAAACTAAATACTGCCTCTTTAACATAATATTCTCCACGTAAAATATTAATTTTCCAAGTAATATCTAAATCAGAAGCAGCTACCATTTTTATTTTGGTCTCGAATTTTACTTCAAGATATCCTTGCAGTTTTTCATCTAATGGATCAGCAGTAGCTACAATTAAGTAGCCATGTCCATCATTTCTTATAGGTAAATAAAGAAATGAATTTAGATGCAATAGATCACATTGAGAAACAAAGGTTTCATCAATTTCTTCATTTCTGATATCAATTAATGGAAATCCTGATCTCTCTAAAAAAGCTACGTATTCCTTTCTTGTTAAGAACCCAAAGTTTAAAGCAGTCTTGATATTGATATACCCGAATTCATTGGCTATTTGTTCAACCTGATTTAGTTTACCTGTTGTAAACAGACCCACATTAATCATATTATTCAAAGCACAAACAGGCATATTAAAGTTTTATTTTAGAAATTGTTAAAAGTTTTCTTGTGATTTTTTAACACGTTTTCTTACAAAGATGAACAACGCTACCAACAGTAATAAAGCTCCTATTAATATAAAAAAGCGATAGTTGTTCCAAAATATCGATAAGTAATTTTTATCACCTCTATAAGTAACAATTCCTGAGTTTTCAGGAACTTTAAAAAAGAAATTACTTGTTCCCTTACTACTAGCAATACAGACGTTACTTTCAATAGCTGAATACTGAGACCCAAAACTCTTAATTACACCTTCAAATGCGTCACTAATTATTGTATCCTGCAATGAAGTGATCATTAAAACAGTAGAAGCTTGATAGCGAAAAATTTGGGCAATCCCACTATTTGAGAAATCATTAATAGAAAAAGTTGTTGCCCCACTCATGTTTTTATACAACTGAAAATCCTTTGAAAACTGAATTGGCATATCACTAGAAAAATTCTTCACAAATGGATCGTTTCTTTGAATTAATAATATCGCATTACAATCTTTTAAATCTGCAGTTGTTGCCTTTTCTGTAGTCATCATTTCTGGAATACTGATAAAGTTTTGCTCAATTGTAGTGGTATTTAATTGATAGATCAACTCACCCATTGATGAAGCTAAATGTGGCATTATAGAAGGAGACACAATGAATTTTAACGCCTTTTTTCTAAACTCGCCTGGATAGTTAAAAAAGTTATAGAATTCGTTTTGCTTCTCCCCAGAAAATACCAAATTGGAAGTTTTTGGATCTATAAAAGCATAGTAATTGGCAAATCCCGTTTTGCAAATACTTCCTGATGGATGAAACCTGTATTCTACAACTAATGAATTGTTTTTTGTTAATAAGTAGGGTTTCAATTCAATATCGCCAGAAAAACTTGTACGCTCATGTAAATCGGAACTAAAAACTAGATTATCATTTAAATAAACATTCACATAGCCTCTGTCTTCCTCTCTTAACAAGGTTATCATTGATTCTAAATGAAATGTTAACTTCTTAGGTATTGCATTGTAATCGGCTAATGAAAACGCATAATTGGTTTTAAGAGATCCAACACCTTCCATCAACTTTGGCGTAGCTCCTAAATCTTCTAATGAAAAAACAACTGGTAAAGGATTGGTTTTAAACAAATTGGGTAGGCCACTTTCTATCACCATTCTATAAGAAAAACTGGCATTTAGAATTTTATAATTTGTTAAAGTATTGATGGCTTTCTTATACCCTTCTTGATCTTTACCAGTGACAACCATTACATATCGATTATCACCGAATGGTTGTACATTATAAATACAACCTTGACCCGGTTTTAATTCAGGAAGAAATGGCTTTAGAAAATTAGGGATTTTATCATATACACCTGTTACAATAGTACCAGTCATTGTATCGGTTGTATTATAATTAGAGGTATATAATTCTTTTAAAACTTCTTTTTGCTTTAATAATGAAAACAATACTCCACCAGCAACAAGATCATCCAAATCGCTATTTGCAGGTGTAGTTATTTTATCATATTGTAATATTGTTTCCTTTAAACTCTGAGTGAAATTGATTTTCTCTTGTTTTTTAACTTCCAAATAGGTAGAATTCCTAACAGTCATCCAAACTGCAGGGTTATCAACATCCTTACAATACTCATCCGTCATACACATTTTTGCATCAACTCTTAATTTAATAAATCGACCATCTGGTTGAACAAATCGCTTGTTTAAATCAATTATAATTGTCATAATTGAATCTATACCAGTTGCAAAAATTCTTGATGTATATACTGGTTCATCCCTTAATGAAACAGTTACTGCCGAAAGATCTCTATTTAATACCTGTGAGGGCTTAATTTTCAAAACTAATCGCATATTATTTACGTCATCTTTCGGATTCAGTTTCAAGAAAAAGTTAACCGCACCAGCAATACCACGAATCGATTCATTTCGATATCCCATATCTTCCATTGTCCGCAATTCGGCTTCCACACTTTGAACTGCCTGACCAAAAATTCCAACTGCGAACAAGGTGAAGGCTGCTAATAATGATAATTTCGTTTTCATGTTTGTGGTATTTAGATCTACGCTAATTTGAATTTTATTTTAAAATAGTTTCCTACAGTCGGATTGCTTTCATAAGATAATACTCCTCCCATATCGATTGTTAATTTCTGAGCAACAGAAAAGCCCATTCCAGATTGAGTAACGGCATACTCAGACTGGTTGGGAGAATTTAATCTGTCGAAATACTCATCCAATTTTTCAGTTCCAATAGGGATCGATTTATTAATTATTTCAATAATACAGTCTCCATCTACATCATTAGCATGAATACTTAAAACTGATCCTTTCTGAATAAACCTTATAACGTTAGAAAGTAGCTTAAATAATATATGGCGTAGAAATAATTTGTCGAGATCTACAATAATCTCCGCAGGAGACAAATGCACTTGGATGGTTACTTGCTTAATGCTGGCAGCATCTACGAGGGCAATTGCAGCTTTTTCAACTTCAGGAATAATATCAAATTGTTCAAACCTATATTCGATTTTTCCAGTATCGGCTTCAGCAGATTCTGATAATTTTTGAGATAAATAATGCAACTTTTCATTACCCATGGTAATATAGCTCAGAATCTCTTTTTGATCGGTTGTTAAATTACTGGATTTTCTATTAATTAAATCAATGGAAATCTGGTTAGATCCTATAAAGTTCTTTAGATCGTGGATCATGATATTAAGCGTATTCTGACGATAATCGCTCAATTCTTTCAATCTTCTATTGGCCTCTTCAATAATATGGTGCTGATCATTAATTTTTTCATTCTGTTCTAACATTCGTCTGTTAGACTCCTCAATAATTAGATTTTTTTCTACTTCCCTTTTAATTATTTGATACCGATTATAGGCAATCAAACAGGAGAAAGCCGAAACCAGAAAATAAACTCCCCCTCCATTCGAAATCAAACTACTATACCCATCTGTTCTATTATCCAACGCATATAATAAAACGATGATAGTATAAGAAACAGCACAATGAAACTGTGCATATATTGGCTTCCAAAAAACAGTTGTATTTAAAAGGAGCATGAAAATAGTAGCCATTAAAAAATAAGGCAATGCATTTGGAATATTTACTATCCCGCATAACAAAGACATTAATATAACATTTGTACCTACAACCAAATTCAAGATAAATGTATGATTCCATCGTTTGATGATGCCAAATCTATTAAAAAAGTATGCAGCTAAAAAAGCGGCTACCCTAAGCCCTAATAGAGAGGTCCATTTATTATTCATAAACAGAATATCCATCAATACAAATAATGGCAATGAAAATAATATTGTCCAAACTGCAACGTTTGCATAATAAGCTCCCCGTTTATTCAATTCGGTAGTAAGCCTATCTCGGTCTATATTTACATAAGGAATCTTATGATAATCTATCATATATACAAATATGCAACAGGTAATTGATTATTCGTTAAAATTAAATTTCATAAACATCAAAAAGAGGCTTTTTTTCACCAGTATATTCACATTTGTTAGTTCCTTTTTGCCTGTTTTTGCAACAAATCAAATTGACATAAATAAAATCAAGAACGAATTAGGTAAGGGGGTAAATATTTCCTTATTAGAACAATATTGGATTAAGCCCAATGAGCTCTATAAAACCGATCTTAAACCAACAATTACTGCCATTGCAAAAGCTGGGTTTAAAACAATTCGACTACCAGTTGCTTTTGATCATTATATGGCAGATTCATATGCAGCAGTAGATGGCGAACTCATTAAAAAATTACAACAGATTTATTATCAATGCTCCCAATTGAATATAAAATTGATTATCGTTTATCACTATGGCAAGCTAAGTAATGAAAATATTTATTCTGAAAACGATCGAATAATTAGAATTTGGAAACAGATAATTGCTGCCATGAAAGCAAATTCAACCAATAATTTATTTTTCGAATTATACAATGAACCTACTACTGATATGGACGTTTGGAAATCTTCGGTAACTACATTGGTTAGAGAGCTTAGAAAAGAAGACCCAGAAAGAATTTTTATTATTGGTGGGGCAAATTATAATGGCTTTAATGAATTACTACACATGGGTAAACTTGACGTAGATGATGGTAAAATTATATATACTTTTCATTTTTATGAGCCTTATATTTTTACCCATCAAGGGGCAGATTGGACGGCTGAAAAGACCTTTATCACTGGATTTCCCTACCCGTATAAAGCAAAAAAAATGCCAAGACTTTATAATGCTCCTTCTGATTCGCAATTGTACAAAGACTATTTTCGTTTTCCCAAGGAATCTACTTGTGAATATTTATTTGAGCGGATTAAATACATTAGTAACGAAGCTAAAAAGCTTAATTTACCGCTTATCTGCACAGAAACGGGGGTAATCAAATTTGCTGATAATAAATCAAAGTCTGCGTACCTTAGAGATATAACTTCAATAATGGATGAATTTAATATCCCAGTTATACTTTGGGATTATGATGATAAATTTTCGATTAAAAAAGGAAACAAGGTTATCAAATCACTAAAACCATGGTTAAGAAATAAATAAAGAAATAAATATAATTTTATGGAAACTGTTTTGTCATTAGATGGAGTTAGTAAATCGTATAAATCAATTAAAGCTTTAAAGAATGTATCACTTACAATTCCTAAAGGAAGTGTATTTGGTATATTAGGCCCAAATGGAAGTGGCAAAACCACCATGATGAGTATTGTTTTGGATATTTTAAAAGCAGATTCCGGAACATTTAGTTGGTTTAACTCACCTAATCATTCATCCGAAAGAAAAAGAATTGGCTCATTGCTCGAAACACCCAATTTTTATCATTATTTATCTGCTGTTAATAATTTAAATATTACACAAGCAATCAGCGGAAGAGGCAATGCAGCCGATATTGATAAAGTACTAGAAATTGTAAACCTTTCAGAAAGAAAAAAAAGCAAATTTAGTGCTTATAGTTTGGGAATGAAGCAAAGACTGGCAATTGGCGCGGCCTTGCTTGGTGACCCAGAAGTTTTATTATTAGATGAACCTACAAACGGACTAGATCCTGTAGGTATTGCTGAGATAAGAGAATTGATAAAATCATTAGCTCAAAAAGGCATTACTATAATTATAGCAAGTCATTTATTAGACGAAGTAGAAAAAATTTGTAGTCATGTAGCTATTTTAAAGAAAGGAACTTTGCTTACTTCCGGATCAGTTAATGAAGTGCTCTCAAATGAAGATATTGTAGAAGTTGCCGCATCCAATATGGAACAATTAAAAAGTTGCATCGCAATAATGGGTGGATTTATATCTATCAAAGAAGAAAATGGTCGATTGCAAATTCATTATCCAATTGGAACAGCCAATATTGAATACATTAACAGCCACTGCTTTAACAATGGCATCACATTGCAACATTTATTAAGCAAAAAGAAAAGCTTAGAATCTAAATTTTTTGAATTAACCAACGATTAATTAATTGATATCATGACTAACTTATTAAAAATAGAATGGCTTAAAATAAAAAAATATCCTGCTTTTTGGTGGATGCTCATTATTGTTACATTAACCTATCCCGGAATTAATTTGATGTTTTTTAATGTTTACCTTGAAATAGCAAACGGAAAAGAAACAATTAATCAAGTAGTAAAAATGTTTCTTGGAAATCCATTTTCATTTCCGGAATCATGGCATACCGTTGCCTTTTTCTCTTCTTTTTTTATATTGCTACCATCTATCTTAGTAATCATGTTGGTAACCAATGAGTACAATTACAAAACACATCGTCAAAATATTATTGATGGTTGGAGTCGTTCTGAGTTTATAACTAGTAAACTAATAGATGTACTTATCATTGCTGGGGTTGTAACTTTAATATATGTTTTAGTTGCAATTAGTTTTGGAATGTATGCAGATGACATGAGTTGGAATAGATGGGCCGAACAACTAAAATATATTCCTTTATTTTTTTTACAAACATTCGCACAATTATCCATTGCGTTTCTTTTAGGATACTTAGTAAAAAAAGCCTTTATCGCATTGGGTATTTTTTTATTTTATTTCCTGATAGTAGAAAATATAATAATCGGATTATTAAAATGGAAAAAGCTTCCGGGAAGTAGATTTTTACCTTTCGAAATTTCAGATAAAATCATTGTGTCTCCACCTTTTATTGGCAATTTTGGAAAAGACTTAAAAACTGGGTATGAAGAAGCTTTAAAGCAGGTGCCAGAGCATATTGGCTTAACCATTTTATTAACAGCTATTATCTGGTTAATTTGTTATAAAATACATAACAAAAGAGATATCATTTAAATAATTATTGCGTTAATTCATTGATCGCATCATTAATAGTAGGATAGCTAAAAGTGTATCCAGTATTGAGGATTTTTGAAGCTGAAACATTAGTGCTTTTTAATACTTCTACGCTCATCTCCCCTACTATTATTTTAAGCATAAACGCTGGTATATAAAAAGGGATAAAGAATGTGCCAGCTATCTTTTTAGCAAGTGTAATTGTAAGTTCTTTATTAGTTACTGGATTAGGAGCAACTGCATTATATACACCTTGCATTGATGCATTATTAATTGCAAAAATATATTGATTGCATAAGTCATCTACGTGAATCCAGCTAATCATTTGATCGCCTTTGCCGAGTATAGCTGCAACTTTAAGTAGTAATGGTTTTTTAAATTCTACAAATGCACCTCCTTTATTACTCAAAACTATTCCTGTTCTTAAAATTACTAGTCGTTTCCCTAATGCACTAACCGGAGAAATACTTTGCTCCCATAAATAACAAGTTTCTCCTAAAAAATCGGGGTGCCAATTTTCAGATTCATCAAATGCAGCTTGTTGATCAATACGATCTGGTCCATACCAACCTATTGCTGAAGCACTAATTACTGCTTGAACTTTATTGGGAATTTTTGTTAATGCGTCAACAATTAATTGGCTACTTTTTATTCTACTTTCAACAATTTCTTGCTTTCGTTTTTTCGACCATCTTTCATCAGCTACACCTGCGCCAGCAAGATGGATAATAAAGTCAGCTGTTGAAATGGCTTCTTGGTCGATGGTTTGTTGATGAATATTCCACAAAAAAGTTCGACCATTAATATTAGTCGTTGATTCATTTCCTTTAGAGCGTGAAAGTAAATTCACACAATGACCTTGTTCCTTTAAGAGAGTTGCTAATCTATTTCCGATTGTTCCTGTTCCACCAGTAATTAAAATAGTTGACATATGTAAAGGTATTACAAAAAAGCCTCCCGTTTTATTGGGAGGCCATAATTAATACACATCTATAGAGACTGGGTTAGTCAGGCTTTTTTCCGTCAAAAAATTTATTGATACCAGATATTTGTGTTTGATCATTTTCATCTTTACCTACAGTGTATTTACTATAGAAATTTTCTACTGAAGTAAGTGTATTACCAAATAATTCCATATTTCTTCTGATATAGGCAGGCACTGCATCAAACTCACCACTAGTATCTGCAGAGTTGTTCATGTTAAAAGAAAGGTTACGTAATTTTTGAATTCTTTCTGCAGCTCTTCTTTTTTGCTCTTCTACGTCATCCATAAAACCATCATCAACATACTGTGATTGTTGTTGTTCTGCAACTTTAGACTCTTGTTGCATCATCTCATCGGATTTCTCAACTAATTGCATATCAAAAATCGACTCTTCAAAAACTATTGTAGGAGCAGGAGAAGGAACTGGTGTTACAACTGAAACTGTTGTTATTATTGACTCTTCTGCATAAATATTAGCAGGTTTATTCATTAATCCAACACCAATATTTAAATTCGGTTGATCATTTAATTGAAAATTCAATAACGGATCTTCTATCTTTTCTTCAACCTTTATTGTTGCTTGAACAGGTTCATTTACAACAGGTATAGCAATCTCAGTATTCAATTCTAGTTGGAGCACCAATGATTCTCTTTCTTCAATTTGATGATTCACTTGATCTTCAACCGATAAAGTAGTTTCACTAATTACTTGCATCGTTGGAGTTAATTCGTCTATTGGATCGAATACATGAACCGATACTGGCGCTGGCACAACTACTGCCACTGCAACAGGAGGTGCTTTTTGCTCAATAATATTCATATCAAGTGTTACTACTTCTTTTTCTGGCTTTACTTCAGGAGTTTTAATAGCTTTTGGTTTTGCAAATGGATCTTTGTGTTCAAAACCAGTTGCAATTAAAGTGATTCCAATTTTTTTATCAAGAGTTGCGTCATAGCCCATTCCAACAATCACATCAGTATCTTCACCAGCTTGCATGCGCAAGAAATTATTAATCACTTCTAATTCATCCATTGTACATTCGTGATCTCCTTCTGCGCTATTGATATTAATTAATATCCATTTTGCACCTCTTATATCGCTATCATTTAATAAAGGAGAATTCAATGCTTCTTCAATAGCTAGTTGAGCTCTGTTCTCTCCTTCTACTTCTGCTTTTCCTAAAATTGCCACACCGCCATTTTTCATCACCGTGCATACATCAGCAAAGTCAACAATAATATGACCTCTGCTATTAATTACATCAGTAATACATTTTGCTGCGGTTGCCAAAACATTATCCGCTTTAGAAAATGCTTCTTTCATTTTTAAATTACCATATTGCATGCGCAACTTATCATTGCTAATAACTAAAAGCGTGTCTACATAAGGTTTTAAAGCAGCTATCCCCTCTTCGGCTTGCTTCTGCCTACGAGGACCTTCAAAACCAAAAGGAGTAGTTACAATACCAACAGTTAATATGCCTAGATCTTTACAAACTTGTGCTATAATTGGCGCTCCGCCGGTTCCTGTTCCACCGCCCATACCAACAGTAATGAATGCCATTTTAGTATTTACTTCTAAAATGCGTTTTATTTCTTCTAGAGATTCTTCAGTAGCTTTTTTTCCTACTTCAGGATTTGCTCCTGCTCCCAAACCTTGGGTAAGGTGTGGCCCTAGTTGTATTTTATTAGGGATATTACTTTGTTCAATTGCTTTGGCATCGGTATTACAAATAATAAAATCAACGCCTTCAATATCTTGGGCAAACATAAAATTCACAGCATTGCTGCCCCCACCTCCAACACCCAATACTTTTATTATGGATGATTTTTGCTTAGGAATATCGAAATGGATCATAGAGTAGATTTAGGGATTACGAGAGTTATATATTTAGAAACGGAGCAATACTACTATTTATTATATTAACGAATTACTTGGTCTTCTTCTTCTTTAAATAAATCAATTAAATTATTTTTAAACTTATCCCAGAAGCCTCTTCTTTGAGTTACATCTACAGTTGTAGCAACGATAGGTTCTTCTTTAGTTGTTTCAACTTTTTTAGTTAATCCTTCCGGCACTGCAACTTTTACAAATTTTTCAGCAAAATCTTTGTATTTGTGGTCGTAGTCGTTATATCCTTTTAAAATTAAACCGATGCAAGTTGAATACATTGGCTTCTTTAATTCGTCGATATGATTAGCTGCAAGGTGTTCGTTTGGTAAGCCAATACGAGCATTTAAACCTGTAGTATATTCGGTTAATTGTATTAAGTGTTTTAACTGAGATCCGCCGCCAGTTAAAATAATTCCGCCATTTAATGCACGATGATCTAACCCTACTTGCTTTAAATGATAGGTAACAAAATCTAGTATCTCCCCCATTCTAGCCTGTATAATAGCGGCAAGATTTTTTACACTAATTTCTTTTGCGGGCATTCCTTTTAATCCAGGAATAGTTATATACGCATTAGCTTTTGCTTCATCTGCCAATGCACTACCAAATTGCACTTTCATCGCTTCGGCTTGGCTTTTTAAAACTCCCAATCCCAATCTTATATCATTAGTTATATTTTCTCCTCCAAAAGGTATAACTGCAGTATGCTTTAAGATTCCTTCATAAAATACTGCTAAGTCGCTGGTTCCACCACCAATATCTAAAATTGCAACTCCAGCTTCCATATCAATTTCACTCATAACAGCACTTGCCGATGCAAGAGGCTGTAGTACTAAATCTTTGGTTTTTAATCCACTCCTATCAACAGCACGATGAATGTTGCGAATAGCATTTCTATCTCCAGTTATAATATGAAAATTTGCACCAACTTTCACACCATTATAACCCACAGGATCTTTGATATTCTGAATACTATCTACATGAAATTCTTGAGAAATCACGTCGATAATCTGATCTCCAGCAGGAATAAAAGTCTTTCTTTGGTTATTGATCAACTGATCAATTTCACTGCTTTGTATTTCTACATCTGGATCTTGACGAACAATATCTCCACGAGTTTGCAAACTTTTAATATGGTGACCAGCAATCCCAACGTATACTTCAGAAATTTCTAAATCTGGATTACTAAGTGCACAATTTTCTAAAGCTTGTTGAATCGCTTTGATGGTTTGATCAATATTCAACACTTGTCCATGTTGAACTCCATTGCTGTTAGCACGGCCAAAGCCCAATATTTCTAATTTGCCAAATTCGTTTTTGCGGCCTGCAATTGCTGCAATTTTAGTGGTTCCGATGTCCAGACCAACAATGATTGGTGCTTCATTGTGATTCATAAGGGTATGTATTTAGGTTCTTAACGGTTTTTGATTTCTTTTATTGTTTTTTGGCTTCGAGATTTTTGTAGTCTTCGCCTGTTTTATTTTAATTGAATCAATGGGTTTCGAAGCCGTTGAATCTAATAATGGTAAAAACATTGCTCCATTTTTAAGCAAAGCCATTGCAGTAGCAGAATCTGCCACAGCTTTTGCTGTTCCACGCTTTATTGCAAGTACCTGATTTTTGTATTGAACATCCAATGTTTCATAGGTATTCATTCCATTTTGTAACCAAGCAGATTTGTAAAAGGCTTTTAATTTATTGAACTTAGCTGCTAAATCAGAAGCATCTCCAAATACAATTATTTGATCTCCAATTAAAGGAATTAATTCAAATTGTTTATCGGGCCGAATATTGATCTGCGAAATTTGGGCTGAGTAAAACGAGTCTTGAGTAATGTATTTTGCTAAATCAATTACTTGTTTAATTAAAGATGAATCAATTGTTTTCATTTCAACTAATCCGGTAAAAATTGGAACCCTAGCACTGAGTTTATTACTTAACGGAAGAAAAACTGAAGCAGTATCTAAATAATAAGAATTCCCATTGGTTTGAAATATCCTTGCAACGGGCTGACGTTCCTCAATATTTATCTGCAATACTTGATTGTTATTAATGAACATCTCTGCGTTCTTCACCCATTTATTTTGTTCAACTAAAGTTTCCATTTGCCGTAAATTCAATAAATGAATTGGCTTACCAGCAACTTGGCCATTAGCATTTAACAGGTCCATCACATCTTTTTCATCTATAAAAAGATGTTTTTCTGCCCCGGTAATTTCTATCTTAACGCCAGTACACTTTTTATTGTTCTTCTTTTGTAAAGATGCTCCAAACAAAAAAATAACTGCTATACCGGTAAATACCCAGCATATGCTCCATAAAATCGACTTCCAGTTTTTGGGTATATTCATTAATTATTTTCTAAACAATTTTTTATTGGTTCTACCATTGCATCAATATCACCTGCGCCAGCCATCACTATTAATTTTGGCTGATTTAGTTGTATCCAATCAATTAAATCTATTTTCTCAATTACTTGCTTATTATTTAGTTGCATTTTATTCAATAACATTTCACTAGTAACTCCTTTCATCGGTAATTCTCGAGCAGGATAAATTGGCAATAGAAGCACTTCATCAGCTTTATCAAGACTTTTAGCAAACCCATCTGCTTGGTCCATCGTTCTACTAAATAAATGTGGCTGAAAAACAAGTGTTAATTTTTCATACGGAAAAATGCTACGAACACCTGATATCAATGCATTTAATTCTTCAGGATGATGGGCATAATCATCAATGATTGTATACTTATCTGTTTTTAATGCATATTCAAATCTCCTCCGCACACCTTTAAAATCGGCAACAGCAGCCCTAATTAGTTCATCATCAATACCAATATGTTTAGCTATAGTTACTGCAGCTAAAATATTGTCAATATTATGAAGCCCCCCCATATGTAATACCATATTATGCAATTGCCAGTTTTTATGAACAATTGAAAAATAATAACTTCCATTTACAACTGTTAAATCAGTAACAGAAACTGCTGCATTAGCATTCTTATAATCATAGGTGTAATGGAAATCAGCGTGTAAATCTCCTTCCCTACTTAAGCCATATTTAGTAACCAAGCAACCGCCTTGCTTTACTTTTTTAGAAAAGTCAACAAATGCTTTTTCTACTTCTTCTGCAGTTCCATAAATATCTAAGTGATCAGGATCCATTGATGTTATCACTGCTATATCTGGAAATAATTTTAGAAAGCTTCTATCGTATTCATCAGCTTCAACAACAACAACATTTTTTTCATTACTCCAGAAATTGGTGTTGTAATTTGCAGCAATACCTCCTAAAAAAGCATTACACCCATAATTAGAGTGGCGTAATATGTGTGCTACCATTGATGTAACAGTAGTTTTGCCATGTGTACCTGCAATACAGATATTGAAAGAGTTTTCTGTTATCCATTGTAAAATATCACTGCGTTTAACAACTGTAAAATCATTGGATTGGTAATATATTAGTTCGATATGATTTGCAGGAATTGCTGGAGTATATACTATTACATCAGCATCTTTTGGTGCTAAGGCAATATTTTCTTCATAATGTATAGGTATTCCTTCTTTTTCCAAAGCCTTAGTTAAAACAGTAACCGTTTTATCATAACCGCTTACAATAACTCCCTTAGATAAAAAATACCTGGCCAGCGCACTCATTCCAATGCCTCCAATACCTATGAAGTATATTTTATTAATTTGTTTTAATTTGTTCATGCAATCATTTTCAAAATTTCACTCGCAATTAATTTATCTGCTGCTGATTTTCCTAATTCTTTAATATTTGTTGAAAGTGATGCTAACTCATCATCATTCTGAATTAAAGCCATCACTTTTTTTACTAAAAGTTCCTTCACGTCTTTATCAGCAACTATCTCTGCAGCATTTTCCTTAACTAGTTGCATAGCATTTTCCGTTTGATGATTTTCTGCAGCTAAAGGGAAAGGCACTAAAATTGCTGGCTTGGCAACAATACACAATTCAGAAACAGCCATTGCGCCTGCCCTACTAATTACTAAATCTGCAGCAGCATAACCATATTCCATTTCCTGTATAAATTCATTTACCCATATATATTGCTTATTAACTGCAGCATTCTTATACTTATCTGCATTAATTTTTCCGGTTTGCCAAATCAATTGAAGATGATGCTCATCAAACAGATCTAGGTTTGCCAAAATAGTTTCGTTAATACTTTTAGCACCCAAACTTCCACCTACAACTAAAACTGTTTTTTTATTGGCATCTAAACCAAAAAACAAAATTGCTTTATTATGATCAACGTTATTCGCTGCAATAGCTTCTCTGATTGGATTTCCGGATATTATAATTTTATCAGCAGGAAAAAATACATCCATTCCTCTGGTAGCCACAAATATTTTGGTAGCTTTTTTAGCAAGCATTATATTGGCTTTACCTGCAAATGAATTGCTTTCATGAATAAATGTTTTGATACCATTGCTTTGAGCATACCGTAAAACAGGAAAAGATGAATATCCACCAACACCTATTACTGCGTCTGGCTTAAATTTGTTAAATATTTGAATTACTTGCAAAAAACTTTGTACTAATTTAAAGGGTAAAGTAATATTTTTTAATAATGAAGAACGATTGAAGCCAGCAATATCCAAACCAACTATTTGATATCCAGCTTTGGGAACTTTTTCCATTTCCATTTTACCTTTTGCTCCAACAAATAGAAATTCTGCAGTGGGCATCATTTCCTTTATTGCATTTGCAATTGCTATAGCCGGAAATATATGTCCGCCAGTACCACCACCCGCTATGATAAATTTTTTTGTCAATTTAGTTTGTTTCTTGTGTAACAACTGCAACTTTTTCATCTCGCCCTTCCAACTGTTCCACATTTCTTGCAACACTTAATACGATTCCAATTGCAGCACATGTAAATAAAAATGAGCTCCCTCCCATGCTTACTAAAGGAAGTGTAACCCCTGTTACCGGAACTAGGTTTACATTTACCGCCATATTTGCTACTGCTTGTATAACTAATGTAAAACTCAGCCCTAGTGCCAAAAAAGCGCCGAATGCATAAGGACATTTCCTAAAAATGATAATGCACCGAAATAAAAAAACCAAGTAAATAAAAATTATAAACGCTCCGCCCAATAATCCATATTCTTCAATAATAATAGAATAGATAAAATCATTATAAGCCTGAGGTAAAAAATTACGTTGCTGACTATTACCAGGCCCCAAGCCAATTAATATACTTCCATTTGCAATCGCAATTTTTGCTTGCTGAACTTGATATGGAGTTTCTTTATCGCCGGCATACATAAAATCCTGAACCCTTTTTACCCAAGTTCCAAATCGGCCTATTGATTTTATTTTCTCAGCAACGATAGGTTTGGTTATATCATCTTTTGTTTTTCCATCATAGGTTAGCATTGCAATAGAAATAATAAACGAAATCGGAATCATCGCAATGATGATCGTAAGTAAAATATGCTTAAAGCTAATTCTTCCTATAAACATTAATAAAAGCGAAGTTGCTCCTGTTAATAACGCGTTCGACAAATTAGCTGGCATTATTAAAGCGCATATAATTATAACTGGTGTTATTACTGGTATAAATCCTTTCTTAAAGTCTTTGATAACTTCTTGCTTTTTGCTAAGCATTTTGGAGATATACATAAACAATGCAAGCTTTGCAAAATCACTAGTTTGTACTGTCATTTTAATAATCGGCAACGTAATCCATCTACTTCCTTCATTTATTCTAGTGCCAAAAAAAAGTGTATAGAGTAATAGTGGAACTGAAATTATAAATAGTATGGTAGCCACTTTAGAAAAGAAAGAATAATTTACTCTATGTAAAAAATAAATTACCAACATCCCAATCAATGTAAAAGAAAGTTGTTTAAACAAGTAGATATTAGCATTCCCTTTATACATTTTATAAGCAAGCGAGCCAGTTGCACTATATACTACCAAAATAGAAACCAATGACAATACCACTACAATACCCCAAATATATTTATCACCGCGAGTTCTATCAATAAGTTGACTCCTCATGCCTTCCACCGAAGGGATTTGTGAAAAAAGCGTATCGTTTAATTCAGACATTTTCTTCTATTTACAATTCTTTTACTGCGTCTTTAAACTGTTTGCCTCTGTCTTCATAGTTTTTAAACAAATCAAAGCTTGCACAAGCAGGACTTAATAATACTATTTCATCTTTAGCAGCTGAGCGAAAAGCAGCATTAACAGCCTTCTTGGCATTATCCGTTTCAATAATTATAGGAACAATGTCTTTAAAAGTTTCGATGATTTTTTTATTGTCCACTCCCATACAAATAATTGCTTTTACTTTTTCTTTTACCAATTCAGTAATTAAAGAATAGTCATTTCCTTTATCGGTACCACCCAAAATAAGCACGGTAGGCTTATTCATACTTTCTAAGGCATACCATGTACTATTTACATTGGTTGCTTTACTGTCGTTAATAAATTCAATTCCTCTAACCATGGCAACAAATTCCATTCTATGCTCAAGGTTATGAAAATTGTTTACTGCTTCTCTAATCTTTTCCTTTCGGATACCAATGGTTGCAGCAGCAATACCTGCAGCCATGGTGTTGTACTGATTGTGCTTTCCTTTAAGAGCAAAGTCATAAATACTCATGCTGACTCTTTCTTCTTGGATTCTTAGCATCATCTGGTCGCCCTTGATGTAGCCGCCTTTTTTTACTTCGTGTTTCATAGAGAATGGTAGTGGGTTAGTATAAATGGTTAGTAATGGGAGTTTTTGAGTAATTGTTTCATCATCATCGCAATAGATAAAATAATCGGCATTTGTTTGGTTTTCAATAATTCGAAACTTACTATTAATATAATTTTCGAATTTGTATTCGTAACGGTCTAAATGATCTTCGGTGATATTTAGAAGAATAGCAATATCTGGTTTGAATGTTTTAATATCATCCAATTGAAAAGAACTTATCTCAACTACATACCATTCTTTAGGATCTTCTGCAATTTGCTTAGCAAATGAATAACCAATATTTCCTACCAAAGCACAGCTCAATCCTGCTGTTTCAAGAATATGATGAATTAAAGCTGTTGTTGTGCTTTTGCCATTACTACCTGTTATAGCAATTATTTTACTATTGCCTTTAAACCTATACGCCAACTCAATTTCACTGATTACAGGTATGCCTTTTGAGCGAATTGATTTAACTAATTCATTTTTTTCTGGAATACCCGGACTCTTTACAACTTCATCTGCTGCTAATATTTTTTCGGCAGAATGCATTCCCTCTTCAAACTCAATTCCACTATTTTGTAACTCTTTTTTATAAATTTCTTTTAGTTTACTTCCATCGCTCAAGAATACATCATACCCGTGTTGCTTAGCCAATAAAGCAGCACCAACTCCACTTTCACCTCCACCTAATATGATTAATCTTATACTCATTATTACTTATCGAATTTTTAATGTGATGATCGACATTACTACACACAATACAGTTACAATCCAAAAACGAACGGCAATTTTACTTTCATGAAATCCTTTTTTTTGATAATGGTGATGAAGTGGACTCATTAGAAATATTCTTTTCCCTTCACCGTATTTTTTCTTTGTGTATTTAAAATATCCTACTTGAAGCATTACACTTAAGTTCTCTACTAAAAACACACTACAAAAAATTGGTATTAACCATTCTTTACGAACAATAATTGCAAGAGAAGCAATAATACCCCCTAATGCAAGGCTTCCTGTATCGCCCATAAAAACCTGAGCTGGGTAAGCATTGTACCAAAGGAAACCAATACATGCTCCTACAAATGCACCAGCAAATATGGATAGTTCTCCCAAATTAGGGATATACATGATATTGAGATAATCTGCAAATTTATAGTTACCACTTACATAAATAAAAATCAGCAAACCCGCGCCAATAATGGCACTAACGCCTGCAGCTAATCCATCAAGGCCATCTGTTAAATTAGCACCATTACTAACGGCAGTAATAATAAGTGTAACAATTAAAATATAAACTATCCATGTATATTTTTCTGCTCCTTCACCTATCCAACTAATTAATTTACTGTAATTGAACTCATGGTTTTTTATAAACGGAATAGTTGTTATAGGAGTTTTTACTTTTACAAAACTCCTTTCAATTCCATCCATCTGACGAATAATTACATTAGTATCTTTTGCAAACCGTTCACCTTTTTGTAGAAAATTTATTTTTCTTTCGGAGCCAATAATTTCTCTTTCAACAGTTACTGCATTACTAAAATAAAGAGTAACACCTACAATAATTCCTAAACCAACTTGACCTATAATCTTTGATAAACCTGCTAATCCATCGCTATCTTTCTTTTTATAAGATTGTCCGCTTTTTAATGCTACTCTTCTAGCCCTTATTTTTAAAAGGTCATCAACAAAACCAATTACACCTAACCAAACAGTACATAATATCATCAAGCGGATATATACTTTATCGAGATTAGCAAACAATAAAGTAGGAATTAGAATACTTAATAGGATAATAATTCCTCCCATAGTTGGAGTTCCTTTTTTCTGTTGCTCTCCTTGTAATCCTAATTCACGAACAGATTCACCTATTTGCTTTTTTTGTAAAAAAATGATGATTCGTTTGCCGTAAACTGTTGCAATTAATAATGATAATAATATTGCCATTGCAATTCTGAAAGTGAGGAATTGAAACAGACCTATTCCAGGAATATCGAAATGTTGTTTTAGCCAATTAAATAATTGATATAACATAAATTATTTTTTTTCAAATGCTTGTTGTAAAATCAATTTATCATCAAACGGGTGTTTTACTCCATTGATCTCTTGATACTTCTCGTGCCCTTTACCGGCTATTAAAACAATATCTTCTGGCTTTGCAAATTCAACTGCAGCATTAATCGCCTCTCTCCTATCGATAACCGTTATATATTTTCTTCTGGCAGAACTAGATAAGCCAATTTCCATATCCTTTAATATTTGTTCTGGATCTTCTGTTCTAGGATTATCACTAGTAAGAATTACACGATCACTTAAATCGCAAGCTGATTGTGCCATTATGGGTCGCTTCGTTTTATCTCTATTACCACCACATCCTACAACTGTTATTATTTGCTCATGGCCTTTACGCAATTTTTTAATTGTTGCTAATACATTTTCTAATGCATCTGGGGTGTGCGCATAATCAATTATTCCAATCACTTTGTTTTTACTAATGCTGTAATCAAATCTTCCTTCGGCACCACTTAATAAGCTTAATGCAGTTAATACATTATCACTTTCTTCACCTAAACAAATAGCAGCGCCATATACAGCCAATAAATTATAAGCATTAAATTCTCCAATTAATCTAAAGTGAACTTCTTTGTCGTTCACCGTCATCACCAATCCGGTTAATAAGTTTTCTAATATCTTCCCTTTAAAAGTTGCCAAGGTTTTTAAGCTATACAGGTATTTTGAGGCCTTAGAATTTTGCAACATTATTTCACCCCTTTTATCATCTGCATTTGAAATTGCGAATGCTGATGAAGGCAAATGATCAAAAAAACTTTTCTTCACGCGGATATATTCATCAAATGTTTTATGGTAATCTAAATGATCGTGCGTTATATTACTAAATAATGCGCCAGTAAATGTTAACCCAGTAATGCGGTGTTGATGAATGGCGTGACTGCTACATTCCATAAATACATGGGTGCACCCTTCATCTACCATTAATTGTAATAATGCATTTAAACTAACCGCATCAGGAGTTGTATGAGTTGCAGGAATAATTAGATCGTCAATTTGATTTTGCACCGTACTAATTAAGCCACAACGGTATCCTAACTGTCGAAATAATTTAAACAATACAGTGGCAATAGTAGTTTTACCATTTGTTCCAGTAACACCAACTAATTTTAATTTAGCTGAAGGGTTGTTATAAAAAACGGTAGCCATTAATGCAGTAGCTTCTTGCGTATTTGCTACTACTAAATAAGTTACGTTTTCAATTATATCAACTGGTAATTTTTCACATACAATTGCTATGGCACCAGAATTAATAGCCTTTGTTATAAAGAGATGACCATCCGACTGAACGCCATTGATAGCAACAAACAATGAACCTTCAACAATATTTCTAGAATCTATTTCAATAGATGAAATAGAAACAAGTAAGTCGCCGATAGCTTGCTTGATCTTTAGATTTTTTGTGAGTTCTTGTAATGTTTTCTTCATATTATTCATATCAATTCAGCGATAAAAAAACTTGTTGACCTTTAGCAAAAAATTGTCCTGGTAAAATAGATTGCTCAGCCACTCGCCCTTTTCCTTTTATATTTACTTGTAATCCCATCTCTTCGCAGAGATAAATTGCATCTTTCAGTCCAAGCCCTTTTAATATTGGCATCAATTTATTATCAACCAATTTTTTTTCGAGTACAATTGATGCATTTGAATTTTTTAAACTCCCCCATTGATCAGCCCTTCCAGTTGAATCTTTATAATTTATTTTTAATTGTTGTGTTAAAAAAGCGATATCAGATTTGTATCCATTGTATTGATAGGAGATACTATCCATTTTTTTAGTATTCACCATATTGGTTTTAGAACCCCTCAAATAGGTACTATATAAACGATCTGCTATTTCTTTAAAAACCGGACCGGCAACAGAGGCTCCATAAAAAACTGGAGCGAACGCTTTATTTTTAATTACAACTACACAAGTATACTGTGGATTATCTGCAGGAAAATAACCAGCAAAAGAGGATTGATATATTTTACTAGCATATCCTTTATTACCATCTGCTACCAAAGCAGTTCCAGTTTTTCCGGCAACTTTATAAGATGCATCTTTAAACAATTCTCTTGCAGTTCCTTCTGTACATACTCCTTCTAAACAAGCTCTCACTTGAACAAGTGTAGCATCACTACAAACTTTTTGTTCGAGTACTTTAGGTTGAAATTCTTTTAATAATATTCCTTCTTCTTTAACACTACTTACTAAATAAGGCTTTAACATAGTTCCATTATTCGCAATTGAATTATACAACATGGCAGTTTGTAATGGACTTATAGAAAGGTTGTATCCAAAAGCCATCCATGGCAAAGTTGTTGGGCCCCAAAATTTTCCTCCTGGCTTATAGATAACTGGCTTGCCTTCACCTACTAAATCAATACCAGTTACTGTATCCATTCTTATTTTTCGTAAATACTTCAAGAATAATTGAGGATTACCTGAATAATTTGCAACCGCCATTTTTGCCATTGCAACATTTGAACTCAATTCAAAAGCATGTTTTACAGTTACTTCATTTTCTTTATGTACTTCTGAGTCATACACAGTTTGTCCGGCTATACGCCATGCCCCATTTTCTAAAGTAACTAGTTGATCAAGTGTTACTTTTTTGTGCTCCAACAAGGCCATTAAGGTTGCTAGCTTAAAAGTAGATCCTGGTTCACTAGGACTAATTGCATAATTATAATTTTCCCAATAAGCACCTTCACTTCTTTTTCCAAGATTAGCAATTGCTTTAATTTTACCGGTCTTTGTTTCCATAACAATTGCACAACCATGATCAGCTTCATTTTTAATCATCATTTTCATTAAGGCTGTTTCAGTAATGTCTTGAATAAAAACATCGATGGTACTAACAATATCTTT